>TARA_R100000935_G_scaffold58911_1_pt1 | contig 74303 bp, 73 predicted proteins | sample TARA_R100000935 | Tara Oceans TARA_R100000935 (sample SAMEA2621502) | marine metagenome | biome: marine biome (ENVO:00000447); feature: surface water layer (ENVO:00002042); material: "saline water (ENVO:00002010), including plankton (ENVO:xxxxxxxx)" | depth 5 m
AGGGTCTCGCTATCGTAGTAATATTTAACCTTAGACATACGCTAAAAAAATCCTATTTTTGCGGTGATGGGAGTGTTACCAATTTGGAAACGTCCTACAAAGATATAAATTGTTTTCACGTGCCAAAAATGTGCACGGTTTACCATAATCAGATACAGATGAACTCCAGCGAAATACGCTCTAAATTCTTACATTATTTTAAATCGAAAGAACACCAGATTGTTCCTTCGGCACCCATGGTCCTTAAAAATGACCCTACCCTGATGTTTACTAACGCAGGGATGGTTCCGTTTAAAGAATATTTCTTGGGGAATAAAGAAATAAAGAATCCCAGAATTACCGATACCCAAAAATGCCTGCGTGTAAGTGGGAAACACAACGATCTGGAAGAAGTGGGGATGGATACCTATCACCACACCATGTTTGAAATGCTGGGGAATTGGAGTTTTGGTGATTACTTTAAGGAAGAAGCCATTACCTGGGCCTGGGAACTGTTAACAGAAGTCTACGGCATAGATAAGGACATCCTGTATGTTACCATTTTTGAAGGTGATGCTGAGGATGATCTGGAGCGCGATACCCAGGCATATGACCTATGGAAACAATTTGTTGCCGAAGATAGAATCCTAAACGGAAACAAAAAAGATAACTTCTGGGAGATGGGCGAGCAAGGGCCTTGTGGACCCTGTTCTGAAATTCACGTAGATATTCGTTCTGCAGAAGAAAAAGCAAAAGTTTCAGGCGCTAGTCTGGTGAATCAGGACCATCCGCAAGTAGTGGAAATCTGGAACCTGGTATTTATGCAGTTCAACCGAAAAGCAAATGGAAGCCTTGAAAAACTACCTGCTCAGCACGTAGATACTGGGATGGGCTTTGAACGTCTGGCAATGGTCCTGCAAGGAAAACAAAGTAATTACGATACCGATGTGTTTACCCCGCTCATCCGTGAGGTAGAAGCCATTACCAACAGTACCTACGGTACAGACGAAAAAGTTGCCATTGCAATACGTGTGATTTCAGATCACGTGCGTGCCGTGGCTTTTAGCATTGCAGACGGACAATTACCAAGTAATACGGGGGCAGGGTATGTAATTAGGCGTATTTTAAGACGTGCTATCCGTTATGGTTTCACATTTCTGGATACTAAGGAGCCTTTTATCTTCAAATTAATTGATACACTTACCAAACAAATGGGCGAGGCGTTCCCGGAATTGAAAAAAGAGAAAAATTTAATTACCAATGTAATAAAGGAAGAAGAAAAATCTTTTTTACGGACACTTTCCGATGGAATGGTACTTCTGGAAAATATTGTCAGTGCTTCAAAAGAAAAGGAAATATCGGGCGCCAAAGTTTTTGAACTAAAAGACACCTATGGCTTTCCAGAAGATCTTACAGAACTTATTCTACGAGAACGTGGTTATACATACAATCATACTGAGTTTGAAAGTAAACTTAAAAAACAACAAGATAAAGCCAGAGAAGCTACCAAAGTTGCCACGGGCGATTGGGTGGTCTTAGATGATGATACAGACGAAGAATTTGTAGGCTACGATACCCTGGAAACGAATGTAAAAATAACGAAGTATCGAAGAACTGAAAGCAAGAAAGAAGGCGAGCTTTACCAGTTAGTTTTTAATCTAACACCTTTTTATCCTGAAGGTGGTGGACAGGTAGGCGACAAGGGCTACCTGGAAGCACCAAATGGTGAGGTGGTATACATTGTAGATACCAAAAAAGAAAACAATCTAATTGTTCATTTTGCTAAAAACCTACCACATAGCACAGACGGCACTTTTAAAGCTGTTGTTGATACAAAACAGCGAAACAGAACGGCATCCAATCACACCGCCACACACTTGTTGCATCAAGCGCTCCGCAATATTTTAGGGGAGCACGTGGAGCAAAAGGGAAGTATGGTGCACAGTGGGAATTTACGCTTTGATTTTTCACATTTCAGTAAAGTGACCGACGAACAGTTACGTGAAGTAGAAGATTTTGTAAATGCCAGAATTAGAGAGGGAATCGCGTTGGTAGAAAGACGTGGAATTCCTTATCAGCAAGCTATTGACGAAGGAGCTATCGCTTTGTTTGGGGAAAAATATGGCGATGCGGTACGCGCGATAAAATTCGGGAAATCGATGGAATTGTGCGGAGGAACTCATGTACAGAATACGAGTGATGTATGGCACTTTATTATCACTTCAGAAGGCGCCGTTGCCAGCGGTATTAGACGTATAGAAGCCATTACGGGCGATGCTGCCAAAACCTATTTTGAAGACAGAAGCAAAATATTCAGAGACGTTCAAAAACTGTTGAACAATACCAAAGACCCTGTTTCGGCCATTGAAAAAATACAAGAAGAAAACAACAGCCTGCAAAAGCAGGTAGATGAATTACTGAAAGACAAGGCAAAAAACATAAAAGGGGACCTCAAAAACGAAGTGGAAGTAGTGAACGGTGTTAATTTCTTAGCTAAAGAAGTAGATCTGGATGCTGGAGGTTTAAAAGACCTGGCATTTGAGTTGGGGGGCGAACTGGACAATCTTTTTATTTTATTTGGTTCCAAAAAAGAGGGGAAGGCTTTATTAGCGTGTTATATTTCCAAAGAATTAGTTGCTGAGAAGAACCTGAACGCCGGGCAAATAGTAAGAGAGCTGGGAAAACATATCCAAGGCGGCGGTGGCGGACAACCATTTTTTGCCACAGCAGGGGGGAAGAATACAGAGGGGCTTGAGAAGGCGCTAGAGGCAGTTAAGAATTACATTGAATAAAGAGTAGACAGTAGCAGTTTGCAGTTTTTGTAATTGTACTGCCACTGAAAATTGCGAGATGAAATTACAAACAACCATACCGTTAACTCCTGAAAAAAACCAAATAGACTACACCTCTAAGGTGTTGTTGTTAGGGTCTTGTTTTACGGAAAATATAGGGGGAAAGCTGGATTATTTTAAGTTTCAGAATTTACAGAATCCTTTTGGGATCGTATTTCATCCTCTGGCACTACAGAACCTGGTAAAACGTGCAGTTACTAAGTTGCAGTTTACTGATGCCGATGTGTTTGAACGTGACGGACAGTGGTTTAGTTTTGAAGCACATTCTTCCATTACTGCAGCGACAAAGAGCGACATGGTAATGTTACTGAATGAACTTCTGGAGCAATTTTCAAGCTATCTAACAAAAGCATCACATATCATCTTCACCTATGGAACAGCCTGGGTGTATCGGTACATAGCTTCAGATACTGTGGTTGCGAACTGTCATAAAATTCCACAGAAAGAGTTTAAAAAGGAACTACTTTCTACAGAGGAAGTTTCAGCAAGTTTTAAAAAAACAGTTTCGATGATTTCTGAAATAAATCCTTTGGCTGTTATCATTACAACAATTTCTCCTGTCCGCCATAGTAAGGACGGTTTTATTGAAAATACTAGGAGTAAAGCCCATTTAATTTCGGGTATTCATCACTTCCACAATCAAAAATCCACAATCAAAAATCTCCAATCATGCTACTTTCCTTCGTATGAACTTATGATGGACGAGCTACGAGACTATCGGTTTTACGGGAAAGATATGTTACATCCTAACACTACAGCGGTACACTATATCTGGGAGAAGTTTAAACTGGTTTGGATCGCTAACAAAACGGAACAACTTCAAAGGGAGATCGATTCAATTCAAAGAGGATTACTACATCGGGCTTTTAATCCTGAAAGTGACGCCCACCTAAAATTTCAACAAAACCTGCAGCAGAAAATTGAAAAAGTAAAAAAAGAATTGCCTTTCGTGAATTTTTAGAAAAACAAACCTCACACCTCAACTATATTTCTAAATTTCGTTTTTCATAGTTCTATTTTCTAGCTCGTACTTCGTAAATCGTATGTCGTAAAATCATTTATACGTCAATTGCCCTATTGATTGCCCTTGTCGTATCACGCATCTTTGTACCATAAACTTAAAAACCTTTAATTATGAAAACTTTAAAAAATGTAATGCTTGTACTTGTAATGAGTCTGGCAATAGTATCCTGTAAAAAAGATGATGACGGTGGAGATGATCCGCAGGGTGGTACAGGAACACTTACTGCCAACGTAGGTGGTGCATCTTATTCAGCAACTTTTGGTATAACTGCACAGCTATCTGGAAGTGGCGCTTCTCAGGCTCTGGCAATTTCAGGAGGTACAGCAGACTCTGAAAACTTACAAATGATAATCCAAGGGTTTGATGGGGAAGGTACTTATGATCTGAGTTTTGTAAATATTGGAACTTATACAATTCTAACCGACATTAACGATCCTATGAGCGCTATAATTTATTCAACTGTAGGGGATGCACAATCTGTAAATGGTGAGGTAAATGTTTCCAGTTTCGATGGGAATATTGCAAAAGGTACTTTTGAATTTACCGCTATCAATTTAGATGATGCTTCAGATATTAAAGAAGTAACTAATGGTGAGTTTAACATCGAGGTAACTAATCAATAAACAATAACATTTAAGAAAAATCTCAATAATGAGGTTTTTACGTGGAGCCGGGAGCAGAACTGTATGTTCTTCTTCCGGTTTTTGCTTCAATACGATTTTGCGAAAGCAAAATCACTCAGCAACCCCTATATACTATTTTTAAATTGAAATTAATTTATAAACTAAACAAAATACTTTCTTTCCGATTTCCTGAAGGTGAATAACATACCAGTTTATAATTTAGGGCGAGCTTTAGCAGTCCGTGCACTACAGCAACTTTAGTTGCGTCCTACCGTCTGCCAACTAACAACCAAAAAGAATACGTCAATTGCCTTATTGAATTGCCCTATGGCAAGTTGCACCTTTACACTATCAATTTGTAAAAACCTTTTAATATGAAAATTTCAACAACAATCAATACCTTGTTATGTTTCCTTTTACTTGGAAGTATAGCCATGGCTCAAAAAGCCGAAACACCAGATTACAGGTACGATACTGGTGCAAAAATTAATGAAATGACCTTGACGCAAGGCGGAACAATGGTAGTTGCTACCAACGATGGTTTAGTGGGGATTAAGCCAGGTAGCAACAATCTGTTGTTCAATTTTACTGAATATGGGCGCGTAAAGCCAGAGGAGCTCTTGTACGTACCCAATGCGCCTTATGTAATTGTATCTCAGGGAGGATTTGCGGGCATTACCTCAAAGAAATCTGTGATAGATTATATCTCTGGAAAAACCTTATTTACTACAGAAGGTAACGGCTGGAAATCTGTCTACACCTGCGATGTTATGATGCCTCAGAATAAATTGGTGGTAACAGGGCAACGTACTTCTAAGGAAGATTTTGCTGCACAAGTTGCGGTATATGACTTAAATACCGGTAGTGAAGATTATAAATTCGATATGGCAGGTAAAGGTGGAACGTTCGATCCTACAGCGGTCATGACAGGAACCCCTTTGCTACTTAAAAACAGTCTTGTTTTACCAACTACTAAGGGGTTATACGCAAAAAAGGCTCAAACGGGAGAAACCTTATGGAGTGCCAAGATCAAAGACGTAAACTGGTTAACTGCCAGTGCAGACGAAAAAGATATTTATGCATTTGATGTTAATGATAATTTCTCCAAAACCGAAATAAATAAAGTAGGTACCAATGGGGAAGAATTGTGGAAGGATAATGTGAAGGTAAAAGGAGTTGTAACTAATTTTGAAATTTTACCACAAGGCTTAGCGATAGTAAGTAACACCTACAACGAAGGCAAAAGCGTGTTTGCAGGAGCTTCAGAATCTAAGATCGCCATGTTAAGTGCCACAAACGGAGAAGACTTGTGGGACAAAGCTCCAAAAACGAAAGGGTATGTACAGCATTTTTATATTATGGAGGATGGTATTCTCTTTGGAATTCAAGAAGGAGGAATTAATAAAGTGTCTTACGATGGTAAAACACTCTTCAAAAAACCTTTAAAAACAGGAGAAAATATCCTGACGATGGCTGAAACAGATCAGGGCTTAATTTATATTACTTCTGAAGATGCCAATATTGTGAATATGAACACAGGTGAGAAGGTATGGGATAAACCGCTAAAATACAAAAGAGCCGATGCTGTATCGTCAACATTCGACAGTAAAAATAACCGTTATTTAATTAGTGCAGACGAGCAATTATATGCTGTTGACGCTGCAAGCGGAAAGGTAAGTGATTTTGCCAAAACTAAATTTGACGGGAAAGAAGCACCCACCAGTGTAGCGATACGTAACGGCGGAATTTTACTAACAAGTGATCAAAATCTAGCAATGCTGGACTGGGAAGGAAAACCCACCTGGCAGGAATATTACAGAGCTCCGGGTAAAAGTGCTTTTGGAGCCATTTTAGCAGGGGTTGCAGCAGTTGCCTCAGCGACAGGAAGTGTGGTTGCAGCAAACTCCTCTGTGCGAAATAGAATTGCAAAATACGACTCGCAAGCAGACAGAGATGCAGACCTTGCAGGAGGATTGGCAGTTGCCAGTGGTGCTTCTGTTGCCGAAATGCTAAAACGTTTTAAAGCAACGGCAGCTACAGCAAATGCTCAGTTTATTTTGACAAAATTAGACGATGGTGTTGGACTTGTAAAAGTGAACAAAGACACCGGAGCAAAAGAAAAAGAGATCGTTTTAAAAGATAAAAAACCAGAATACCAGGTAGATGATATTGGTGGGATTTTATATTACAAAGCAGACAATAACTCAATTTTTGCTTACGACCTTAAAAAGTAATAACTAACCAAGTATATTTCGAAAATAGAGTTGAGGAGTTCTATTTTCATAGTGAAGATACCCCATCTTAGTATGGGGTATTTTAAATTCCGTGTATATGTTTTTAAAACAACTTTTAAAATTACAATCGGCTACAACGTTACTTTTAATACAGGCAGTATTTTTAGGATTGCTTTTGGGTACAGGATTTATAACACCCGAAACAGTTGTTTTTGGATATTTTTTTGAAACTATTATTGTTGGGGTTATTCATATACTAAAGCTTTTTTTAGTTATAAAACATGGTGAAAAAGACAAATCCGACCCCAACAGCATAAGTGGCTACGGAATGATCGTTTTTTTTCTATTCCACTATGGAATGTTTGTAGCCATTCAGCTAATTTTTGCCTTCTCTTTCTTTATAGACACTATAGAGGGTATAAAAAGTGGCTTTCAATTAATTCATAACATTGGAGTGCTGTTGGAAGCTAACGGTATGGGATTTATGTTAGGCTCTCTGTTACTCACAAACCTTGGCTACTTTTATTCTAATTTTTGGGTTCCCTATAAATACAAAGAGTATGCGCCTTCTGAAATATTCTTTACGCCGTATGTACGTATTTTTATTCAGCAATTTGTGGTAATACTTTCAGGATTTTTCTTTGTTTTTTTGAATGCTGGGCTGGTTGCGTCGGCATTATTGTTGGTCTTCCGACTGTTTGTGGATCTGCTGATGTTTCAAATAAAACAAGATTCAGTATTTTTAAATATGCTTGCTGTAAAATTGGCTAAAAAGGGGCAAGATCCTAAAGTGGTAAGGCAACAATTGGAAAAGCTTTCAGAATAAAATATTTTGATCAGAATAAATATTTCAAAAATGAAAAACATATTACTATTTTTTCTTATTACCACGAGCGGTGTACTAGCACAGAATCAAAAACTACTGGATAGTATTATCAATGTAGTACAAACAGCAACATTAGTAGATACAAAAGCCGATGGCTATTTGAGCATGGTGGATTATTATTTTGAAGTAGATAAAGATTCTGCCAATTATTACCTGGATAAGGCGCTACAGTTTACAACGGATAATAACCTTCCTGATAAGCATACACTGGGGTTGTTAAAAAGAGCACAGTTTTTTATAGTAGCAGGAAAGTATGATTCTTCGCAGTATTATTACAACCGTGTTTGGGACAAACTGGAACCAGCATACAATTACGATCTGTATACAAAATACTATGGAGATTTTGGGGTGCTACATTTTTACAAAGGGGATTTTAAAGAGGCACTTAGTAATTTCGAGAAAGCCTTAACATTAGCCGAAGATGAAAAAAACCAAGCAGATCAACTCAGGTTCTTAAACAATAAAGCACTAGCCATGTCTTATCTGGGACAAGCCGAAGCGTCTATCGCTGTCCACGAACGAGCTATTAAGCTGTCCGAAAAATTAAATGACTCTGCAGCTATGGGGAAATCTTTCAACAACATAGGGCTTATTTATGAGGACATGAAGGAGTTTGAAAAGGCACTGGATTATTATAAAAAGGCTTTGACCATAAAAGAAAAAGTAAGCAGTAAAGTAGATATCATAAATAGTCTGTACAATGTTTCAGCAATGTATAAGGAAATAGGGGAAAAGAACAGCGATACCCTATTGTATGCTAAAGCCGAAAAAGGATATTACGATGTGCTAAAGCTTAGTGAAGAAGCTAACTATGGGAAAGTAAAACTATTTGCCACTACTGGTTTGGCACAATTAGCTACAGTTCGCGGAAATTTCCAGAAGGCTATTACGTTATATGAAGAAATCATCCCAAAAGCCGAAGCTGCCAATGACGAACAAACCTTGCGCGTTTGTTATTTAAACGTCGGGGTAAACTACTTGAAATTGCAACAAATAGCTAAAGCTGAAAACTACCTACTGAAAGCAAAGCCGTTAATTGAAGCTTCTGAACACCCCTCAGATACTGCAAAATTATACAAGAATCTGGCAGATTTATATACCCAAAAGCAACAGTTTCGGGAGGCAAATGAATATCTTTTAAAACAATTTGAAATTGAAAAAGAACTATCCAGTGAGGCTTTGCAGGATAAAATTTCAGATTTTGAAGTAAAATACGAAACTGAAAAAAAAGAAAATCAAATTCTGCAACAGCGCGCCCAACTGGCTGAAAAGGATCTTGAAGTCCGTAGAAAAAACACCTTGATCTATGGTGGTTTTGGCTTGGCACTCTTACTGGGCCTGCTGGGCTATCTTTTCTATAACCAACAAAAATTAAAAAACAACCAGCTTAAAAAAGAGGCCGAGTTGCAAAGTGCCTTGTCCAAAATTGAAACACAAAACAAATTACAAGAACAACGCTTACGCATTTCAAGAGACCTACACGATAACATTGGTTCGCAGCTTACATTTGTGACCTCTTCTATCGATAATTTAAAATATGCTCTCGAAGGAAGTAATGAGAAAGTTACCCAAAAACTGGGGTATATTAGTGAGTTTACCACGCAGACCATTTATGAACTTCGGGATACGATCTGGGCGATGAATAAAACTAAAATTACTTCGGAAGATCTTCAGGTACGTATCGCCAATTTTATTGAGAAAGCAGGGAAGGCAACAGATGGGGTGTCATTTGCTTTTAACGTGGGGGAAGGGGTTTCAGAAAAAACATTCACATCGGTTCAGGGCATGAACATGTACCGTATTATTCAGGAAGCAGTTAATAATTCACTAAAGTATGCCAATGCAAAACATATTTCAGTACACTTAAAAAAGACCAGCGAAATACCCGAGCAGGAAAAAGCAGGATCTCAAACGCAACAGCTAAAAATTCAGATTGAAGATGATGGTGTTGGTTTTAATGAAGCGACTATTGAAGCAGGGAATGGGTTGGCCAATATTAGAAAACGCACTAAGGATATAAAGGGTGTGGCTACCATTGTTTCTGAAGAGCATAAAGGAACCATAATTACAGTTGTTTTTTAAAACTACGGCAATTGCCGTATAGGGCGCACGGTAAAAAGTATGTAAGTTTACTTGTATTCATTTACTATGACTATAATTCAGATACTCATACTGTTTGCTGTGTTTTTTCTGTGTATTGTAAGTGTTCTGGTATTTTATTTTCAGAATAAAAAAGAACAACAGCTACATATACGATCAGTTAGGCTATGTATGGAGCAGATTAAAAAAAATAAAAAGCAGGTACAGTTACGAAATACCTATTTAAACCACTATAATTTTATAAAACAAAACCTAAATGAAGCCTTGCACGTACAACATGATATTGACCTTACCTAAGAGAAGATAATTTCTTGTTTCGTCCACAAATAGGCTGTGAGCAATACCAATTGTTAGCCTATTTGCCTATCTTTAAACAACTAATTAACCAACGCATTATGAATGTACGTGTAGCTATAGTAGACGACAACACTTTCTTAATTCACGCTATTAAGGAAAAATTATCCTTCTTTGAAGATATAGCTATAAAGCACACAGCAACCAACGGCAGTGAATTACTGTCGAGACTCGAAGAAAGCCACCATCTTGACGTGATTTTAATGGATATTGAAATGCCCGTTCTAAACGGTATTGAAACCACCCAGATTGTAAAACAGAAATATCCGCAACTTAAAATTATCATGCTTACCGCATTTGATAACGATGAAAACATCTTCAACGCTATAAAAGCAGGCGCAGATGGCTATTTGCTGAAAGAGATAAACCCTAAAGACCTGTACAACGGTATACATGAAACTTTAAATGGGGGTGCTGCTATGAATCCCTCTATCGCTTTAAAAACATTAAAATTACTTAGAAACCCTATAGACATTCAAAACCCCAGAGATCAAGAGGAAATTTCGCTCTCCAAAAGAGAAGTTGAGGTGTTAGAGCAACTCAGTAAAGGGTTAAGCTACACGGCCATTGCAGAAAACTTGTTCCTCTCTCCAAGTACCGTACGAAAACACATCGAAAATATCTACAAAAAACTACAAGTACACAGTAAGATTGAAGCCGTACAAAAAGCTAAGAATCACAACATTATTTAAGCTGAAAGCGTTGGATCTCCATCTTAACAATTACTTAGCAGCCAGGTGTTAATAGATGCTAATTATGTATCCCTGGTGTTCGCCAACACTTATCTTTATAGGTATGAAAAAAATATTATTTATACTAACGATATTCCTTTTATGTTCATGTAAAAATGATGACGGAACAAACGCTAAGACTCTCATTCCTAGTACTCCGGGAGCTGCTTTTGTAGCAAGTAACAACACCTTTTCCGAAACGTATACAACCTTACTAACTACTCTGGAAGCAAATGAGAATATTACCATTGTAGCAGAAGTAGATCATACAGCCAATGCTCAGTCTGCTGGTTTAGAACTTAGAAATACCCGCCTGGTACTCTTTGGAAACCCCAGTCTTGGAACTCCTATAATGCAGTTAAATCCGCAAGCCGGATTGGACTTACCACAAAAAATGTTGGTATATGAAGATGAAACCGGATCGGTTTTAGTGAGTTACAACGGGACAGAATATTTGGTAGCTCGTCACGGTGTTGCAGACGCAGGGAGTCTGGCACAAATAGAAAATGCACTTAGTAATTTTGCTGTTATTGCTACAGATGGGACGGTAACAGAAAGACCTGCCACTGCTATTGGGTTAAACGATGGAGTTCTTACGGTAGAAAGTGAAAACGATTTTGCAACTACCTACACTAAACTTAGGTCGAGCATAGAAAACAATGACAACCTAACTATTATGGCACAATTGAACCATCAGGAGAATGCCAACTCTGTTGGGTTAGATTTACTTCCTAGCAGAATTATTGTTTTTGGAAACCCTGCTTTAGTAACACCCTTAATGCAAAACATGCAAACTACAGCACTGGATTTGCCACAAAAAATGTTGGTTTGGGAAAATAGTGACGGGCAGGTGATGATCTCCTATAACGATCCCGAATTTTTAAAACAACGGCACTCTATTACAGGAGCAGATACTGTTCTACTACAAATTACAAATGCCTTGCAAAATCTTGCAGAAGGTGCTGCAACTCCATAAATGAAATTTAAAATAGTTAAATCGTTTTTCATCCCTGAAGAATGGTTTTTTTTATGTGTCAATACTATTATCTCTCAATTTTAGTTTTAAAAAGAGATGAAAAAGATTGTTTTTTTAATTTTTGTCGTAGGGTTACTTGCCGTGTTGTTCTTTACAAAGAAAGGAAAGGTGGCGAAAAATGTTGCGTTAAGCTATGTGATTACCCCCAATTACATAAAGAAAGATGGAGCTACAATTTCCGAAAGAATTTTAGTGCCGAATAATTTTAAAAGGACAACCTATCCTGCCGGGTCTTTTTCAAATTACATACAGCAATATGCTTTAAAGCCTTTCGATGCTAAAATTATTAATTATGATGGCCAGGAATATGTGTATCAGCAGGGTCATGTAGGGATCTTAGAAGTGCCTGTACCCTCAAATGGTCTCCAGCAATGTGCCGATGCACTTATAAGGCTGCGGGCCGAATATTTATGGGAGCAAGACCGAAAAAGTGAAATAGGCTTCAACTTTACTTCAGGGCATCACTGCACTTGGACTACCTACGCAGAAGGGTATCGTCCTAAAATTGACGGCAATACAGTATCCTTCAGTAAAACTGCTTCTCCAGATCATTCCGAAGAAAATTTTTATAAGTACCTGAATCTGATTTATATGTACGCAGGCACCCAATCGCTCTACGACGAGCTCATAAAGCGCACTAAAGTTGAAGATCTGGAAGTGGGGGATATGGTCATTAAACCAGGGTTTCCCGGGCATATTGTCATGATTGTAGACAAAGCTACCCACGCCAACGGCGAAATTTTGTTTATTTTAGCGCAGGGAAATACACCGGCACAAAGCGTTCACGTTCTTAAAAACTTAAATGATACTGCGATCAGTCCGTGGTATCAATTAGCGTTGGATGCGTATCTGGAAATTCCCACCTATTATTTTGATCAAACCAAATTTGTCCGCTTTCACTAATGGCACTACCTCTTACCGAACAAGAACTGCATAATCTAGCTATGAACATCGTAGGCAAGGAACTGGAATCTAACGGATTCGAATTCCTGGGCGTTAACTCAAAGCTGAAACGTGACCCACAGTTTGTAGCTTTAAAAAATAAAAAACTTCATTTTGTGATCGTTCGCGCTGTACACTACCCGAAGGATGCCAACGTGTTCGACCCTGTATTTATGCAAACCATAAAAGACCATGCCGATAAATTTGAAGCAAAAACCTTTTATGCAGGGGTGGGTTTAGGCCATGGAACAGATTATGCAAAACCAGTTCTAAAAGATGAAGAGTATACGATGGTGTATAATGGATTACAGGAAATACCATAATTATGAAAAAAGCACTGTTACTACTGTCTATCACTTTTTTACTTTTTTCTTGTACCGAAAGACCACAGGAAGCAAGGGTGTTACAAGGGGCTGCCTTTGGAACTACGTACAGCATTCAGTACTTCTCTGAAGCTGAGTTTGATGCCCAGAAGGGACTGGATTCTGTTTTGGCTTTGGTTAATAAATCGGTGAATACCTATATTCCTGAAAGCGATATTTCAAAAATCAATCAAGGCGATACAACGGTAGTTGTGGATGAAATTTTTAAAGAGGTATATAAAATTTCTGAAGCTGTCTACACCAGTTCTGAAGGCTATTTCGATCCTACCGTAGGAATTCTTAGAAATGCATATGGTTTTGGAGACACCAACCCCGTTACTGTACTAGATAGCACCGTTTTAGACTCCCTCCGTACGTTTGTAGGTTTCAGAAAAGTGAAATTATTGGAAAACGGAACCATAAAGAAAAAATATCCTGGAATTTATTTTGACTTTAATGCTGTGGCAAAAGGCTACGGAATTGATAAAATAGGCGACTATTTAGAGGCTCAGGGAGTTTCAGATTATATAATTGAACTGGGCGGTGAGTTACTGGCAAAAGGAAAGAACCTGACCAAAGAACAATTTTGGACCGCCGGAATAGAAGCGATAGATTCAGAATTGGAGAACCGAAGTTATCTGGCAACCGTTCGATTGGAAAATGGTGCATTGGCTTCCTCGGGGAATTATCGGAAATTCAGAATTAATCCACGTACTGGGCAAAAATATGTACATACCATAAATCCCTTAACTGGGTTAGCCGAAGAAAGCAATGTAACCAGCGCAACCGTTCTGGCACCTACGTGCGGACTGGCAGATGCATATGCAACAGCGTTTATGGCAATGGGATTAGAACGTTCAAAAAAAGTACTCGCAGCAACTAACGGAATTGAAGCGTTTTTAACCTATCATACTTCTTCAGTAAAGAATGGGGAGGAAGAAGGCCGGTTTATTACAAATGGCTTTAAAAAGCAACTGGTGTTACCCAAGCTTCCTGCAGACGGGGAGTAATTCTCCTTTTGGCAATCTGTATTTTTCAATTTCTTTTTCTGAAAGTTGAGCGGTATAATCTACTGCCTCAACACTAAACCCAACTGATTTTAATGTGTCGAAATAATCCATTCCGTATACGCGCACATGGTCATATTGTCCAAAGATAGCTGCGCGTTCCTTTGGGTCTGTAATGGTGTGGTCTTCAAAGGTAGTTTCCCGGGTTCGGTCGTAAGGAACTTGGAGGATAGCGGTGCCGTTTGGGGCCAGAACCCTATATAATTCCTGCATCGCTTTAGTATCGTCCGGGATGTGTTCCAGCACGTGATTGCAAATGATAAAGTCGTAACTATTATCTTCAAAAGGAAGGCTGCAAATGTCTGCTTTTACATCGGCAATTGGCGAGTTGAGGTCTGTAGTGGTGTAGGATATATTTTTTAATTTTCTGAAACGTTTTAAAAAAGCTTGTTCCGGAGCAAAATGGAGCACCCGGGTATTTTCAGTAAAAAAAGAAGTTTCATGGGTAAGATATAACCAGAATAGCCGATGTCTTTCTAATGATAATGTTCCCGGAGCCAACACATTTTCACGCACATTCTCATAACCATAGGGAAGAAATTTTCTATACGAGTTCCCGTCAATAGGATCTGTATATTTTTCTCCTCTCAAGAAAAAAGCGACAAAGGGGCGCGCCACATAACTCAATCGAATAAGCAGCGTTCGTGGAAAGAGGTTTAATAAGTATTTAAATAGTTTGCTCAAAGTTAAAAGTTGTTATGCGAAAGTCTTTTATAGAAAATCTCGATAAATCTCAGCGCTCCTCTGTGTATCTCTGCGCAATAGCTTAATTCGTGAAGTTGGTGTTAGATAAATTCGTGCCTAAACTCATCTTCCTCATCACTCACAATTCCTAGTGCTTCATACACATAATCGAATGTTGAAAGCAGCTTTGGCTTCCCGTCTACTAACGCCACATCGTGTTCAAAATGAGCACTTGGTTTTCCATCACGTGTTACAATGGTCCACCCATCTTTTAACTGGTTAATACGGTGTGTTCCTAAATTAATCATAGGCTCGATGGCAATGGTCATACCTTCAATAAATTTCTTTCCACGACCTCGTTTTCCGTAATTCGGGATTTCAGGGTCTTCGTGTAATTTGGTTCCTAACCCGTGTCCTACCAATTCTCTCACTACACCATATCCATGCGATTCACAATACTTTTGAATGGCATACCCAATGTCCCCTACACGGTTTCCATTTTTAAACTCTTTAATTCCTAAATACAGTGAATTTTTGGTTACCTCCAATAGTTTTTTGGTTTCCGGAGCTACTTCACCCACCTCAAAAGTATAGGCATGATCCCCATAGAAACCATGCTTTATGGCACCGCAATCGATGGCTACAATATCTCCTTCTTTTAGAGGAATATCTGTTGGTAAGCCGTGTACCACTGCTTCATTTACGCTGGTAAGCAAGGTTGAGGGACAATCGTATAACCCTAAAAATCCAGGAACGGCATCTTGTTCACGGATAAAAGCTTCGGCCATATCGTTTAACTTGTTTGTTGTAATCCCCGGTTTCACTTCTTTGGCAAGCATTCCCAATGTTTTTGAAACCACATGGGCGGCTTCTTTCATTAAGGCGAGTTCTTCGGTTGTTTTGGGTATGATCATGTATGTTTTTGCTTTTTATATAACGTGGCTAGTTAAAAGGCAGGTAGTGGCTAACACGGCACTTTTTTCAGAGTCCAAACCAGCCTTTTTTCTTTTTAGGTGTTGCTGGTGCAGTTTCACCCAATAATGTTTGATAGATTTCTCCCCAGCCTACTAGACCACCAATATTCCGATCGTCTATAAACAGATCTGCGTTTATTTTTCGGCTGTATTTTTCGTCAAATTCTTCTTCCGGGAAGCTTTTGTTTACGGCGTAGAAGGTAATTCCGTTTTCTTTACAAAAAGCAACGGCTTCATCAAGCGCACGGCCATGTCTGTAGGTCCAAAGAATCAATCGGTGTCCTTTTTCCTGTAGCTTTTTAAGAGTGTCAAAAGCAAAGAGTTGTTCTTTTCCTATCTTAGGGTACGCGTCTTCTACAATGGTGCCGTCAAAATCTACCGCAATGGCTAATGTATCGTTCATTGGTATTGATTTGTATGGCAAAAATACAAAGAAATTAGGGGATTACCGATGGGAGATTTTTGAGTACTCAATTTTGAACTTTCAGACCGCTTTTCATACCTAAACCCGTACGATTTCCTCTAAAGGAATCGTTTACTGAAATAACAGTGTTTAAATATGTTATTCTGAATAAGCAGGACTGTAGGCTTCACCTTTTAAAATTGTAAGCATATCCTGTTCCAGGGTTCCGTGGGCGTACTCTACAATTCGGTTTAAAGTATCTCCGTTTTTTATGAAAATTATTGTAGGTACGTACTCGATTTGGTGTCCTCTTTCTAGTCCGTTGGGGGTGTCTTTATCGTGTGATACCGCTACCAGGCTAAGATCTTTAGTGTCGAAATTGGTCGCATCCAGAATTTTATACAATGCAGGTACTTCCCGTTGGCTGTCTTCACACCATGTGCCCATAAAAACGCTGATTTTTACATCGTTCAACAAGGGTTGTAAGCTGTCTATCGCAGTTGAGTCCAGTCTGTGGTTTGTTTGACTTTCAGTAAACCATTCGCTGTAAGGTTCGGCTGTGAGGCCGCTTTTATTTATTTTTCCAAGAAGCATCATTCCGCCATCTTCGGGGTCTTCAAACTCATTGTTTACTTCTTTTGTAAGGGCGTAGGTGATTGTTTCTTCTTGTTGTTCTTCGGAAATTTCTTCTGATTGTTTTTCAGTGGTGTTTTTGCAAGAGAGCATTGCTAAAAGAGACAGTAGGGCAATTGTATATTTCATGTAGTTAATTTTAAAGTAAAGATTTTTGTGTCATCGCTTCTGGTTTTGGGACGCCCATTAATTCTAAAATGGTAGGAGCAATGTCCCCCAGAACGCCCGAATTAATAGTTTTAAGTTCCGTATCTACCAGAATCAAGGGAACAGGGTTGGTCGTGTGTGCCGTATTTGGCGAACCGTCCGGGTTTCGCATGGTTTCACTATTACCATGATCTGCAATAACTAAAGTAGTATAGCCATTTTCTAAAGCGGCTTCTACAATGCTTTTTGCACAAGCATCCACCGTTTCACAGGCTTTAATGGCGGCCGAGAGTACACCAGTATGACCCACCATATCGGGATTGGCAAAATTTAAACAGATAAAGTCTGCCGACTGTGAATTGATCTCTGGGATGATTTTATCCCGCAACTCATACGCACTCATTTCAGGTTGAAGGTCGTAGGTAGCAACTTTGGGCGACGGACATAAAATCCGTTTTTCGCCTTCAAAAGGAATTTCTCTTCCGCCATTAAAAAAGAACGTAACATGAGGGTATTTCTCTGTTTCAGCAATTCGAATTTGAGTTTTCCCGTGTTTGGAAAGTGTTTCGCCAAGGGTATCTTTCAGGTCTTCTTTGTTGAAGATTACGTTCATATTTTTAAAGCTGTGGTCGTAATTCGTTAGCGTCACAAAATGTAGCGGCATCTTATGCATCCCAAATTCTTCAAAATTTTCCTGACTAAGTACTTCTGTAAGCTGGCGGCCGCGATCTGTCCTGAAGTTAAAGAAAACTACCACATCGTCCTTTTCAATGGTAGCCTTGGGTTTATCATTTTTAGTAAGGATGATAGGCTCTAAAAACTCATCGGTTATGCCATTTGCATAGCTTTTTTTAATACTCTCAACAGCGTTTGTGGAGTTTGTTCCATTTCCATTTACAAGGGCGTCATACGCTTTTGCTGTGCGCTCCCAGCGTTTATCACGGTCCATAGCAAAATACCTTCCTGTAACCGTAGCTAATTTCCCTGTGGTCTTTGAAAGGTGTGCTTCCAGTTCGGCTATGTCATTCATAGCACTTTTGGGATCTACGTCACGTCCATCGGTAAAGGCGTGAACATATACCTGATCCAGGTCGCTTTCAGCAGCGGCAGAAAGTAATCCTTTAAGGTGATTGAGGTGGGAGTGTACGCCTCCTTTGCTTACCAGCCCTATAAAATGTACTTTTTTATGGTTGGCTTTGGCGTACTGAAATGCTTGTTGTAAAACCGCTTCGTCTTTTAAGGTGTTTTGTTTTAGTGCCAGATTGATCTTAGCCAGATCCTGATATACAATTCGTCCGGCACCCAGGTTTATATGGCCTACCTCGCTATTGCCCATTTGTCCTTCCGGAAGACCAACATTCATGCCGTGAGTGAGTAACCGGGCTGTTGGGTAGTTGTGTGAAATACTATCTATAAAAGGAGTTTCGGCCTGTGCAATGGCAGATACATCTGGGTTTTGAGTCATTCCCCAGCCATCGAGGATTAAAAGAAGCACTTTTTTGTTCATCCTACAAAGATAAGGAATCCTGTTTTTGATAGTCGCTTAGGATGTTTTTAAATAAATTTTCACAAATAATTTCTCCTTTAGTAACATCGTAGTTGAATTTTTATTGAAATAAAAAAACAAGACGTAAATTGTAGAGGGTGAGAATTTTAAAACAATCAACTTGAAAAACTCTTTTTAAAAATACAGAGTATGAAATTTGTAGGTAGTCAGTTAGCTTATTATTTAAAAGACAGAGATTTTAGAAAGAACTCTAAGATATTACTTAGATACTTGGCTCTTTTGGGAATTGTTATCATTGTTTATTCTATTCTTTTCCATTTTATAATGGAAGTTGAGGGGCAAAACCACTCCTGGGTTACCGGATTTTACTGGACACTCACTGTTATGAGCACCCTTGGTTTTGGTGATATTACATTTGAATCTGACTTAGGCCGTGCTTTTAGTATACTGGTTTTGCTTTCAGGCATTTTTATGTTATTAATTGTATTGCCGTTTGCCTTTATCAGACATTTTTACGTGCCACTTTTAGAGTCTAAAAAGAAGAATAAAGTCCCCCGTCAAGTTCCTGCAGGAACAAAAGGTCACATCTTAATATGTTCCTACGATGTTATAGCAAGTGATCTTACGGAACGATTGAAGCAGGAGAATATCCCTTATTACATCATCGAAAACAATTTGGAAAAAGCATTAGAAAATTATTATGATCAAATTCCTGAATTATTTGGTGAACTAGATGCTAAAGAAACCTATATAAGAGCTAATATTAAAGATGCGAAACTGGTTTTGGTCAATAGGGATGATATTGTAAATACCAAGATCATCCTTACCATACGAGACATTGCTCCCAATGTGCCTATTGTTGCAATTGCTACCGATGTAGAATCAATAGATGTGCAAAAACTAAGCGGCGCTAACCATGTGTTACCTGTACGAAAATGGCTTGGGGAACAACTGGCCAACAGGGTAAACGCACAACACGCAAAATCGCAACCTATTGGACAATATGAAGACCTCTTACTTGCAGAGCTGCCCATCCACAATACTCCATTGGTTTCTAAAACCATCCGGGAGGCCAGATTAAGACAAAAATTTGGGGTAAGTGTGGTTGGAATCTGGAAACGCGGTAAACTGCAAGTCATCACCGGAGATGAAAAATTAGCGCAGGATAGCGTTCTGGTCATCATAGGAAATAAAGAACAGCTCCACAGCATCGATGAACTTTTTCATGACTACAATGTAAACCCTAATCCAATACTATTAATTGGCGGGGGTAGTGTGGGGTTGGCAGCTGCAGAATCGTTACATAAAAACGGCATTTTAGTGAATGTAATTGATAAAGATCCAGAGATCAGTAAAAAACTGAAGCCTTATTGCAATGAGGTATTTACCGGTAAGGCATCAGACTATGAACTGCTAAAAAAGGCTGGCATTCTTGAAGCTCCATCGGTATTGCTTTCTACCCACGACGATACTATGAATATTTATCTGGCCTCCTATTGTCGCCAGTTAAACAAGGAATTGAGAATCGTAAGCCGAATATCTGAAGCTCGGAATATTGATATTATTCATAAAGCAGGAGCTAACTTTGTATTGAACTATTCTACACTAGGCTCTGAAGCAGTGTTGTCCATCTCTAAAGATCAGGAACTAACTGTTCTTGGGGAGGGCATTACCCTGTTTATTATTCCAACCCCACGGGCATTAGAAGGTAAAACCCTTGCAACATCTGGTATAGGTGCACAAACCGGACTGTCTGTTATTGCCATAAAAGAAAATTCGAAAGTCACTACGCTATTATCTGCAACTACCTTACTTCCCAAAGGTGCTGAAATAGTCATGCTTGGAACTATGGAAATGAAACAAGCCTTCAATAACATATTTGCCCAGGTGGTTTGATGGGTGTTCTATGGTGTTGAAGTGTAGGATTAAAGTTGGTTAAATAGTAAGAGCTTTAGCTTACAACCTTATTCCACAGTCCCGCCATACTTCCGGATACTTTCCTTGATCTGGTCTATCCTGTTGTCCGGATCCGGGTGTGTGCTTTGAAATTCTGGTGCGCGACTGGGACCTGCAGCAGCTTTAAGAATTTGCATCACGCCTATCATTTGGTTAGGGTTGTACCCGGCTTTTATCATAAACCGAACTCCTAGATCGTCACTTTCCAGTTCATCGCCACGGCCATTGGTTAAGAGGGTGTTCATCCCAATTTGAGATACGGCATTTCCGGCACCCATACCTACCTCGGCACCTTGTGCTACGGTTTGCCAGACCTGGGAATTTGCAATACGCTCACTACTGTGGCGCCCAATAACGTGGCCAATTTCATGACCTAACACTCCTGCAAGCTGGTCTTCGTTTTGCAATTTTGAATACAAGGCGTAGGTAATAAATATTTGTCCGCCGGGAAGTGCAAAGGCATTAATGGTTTCAGCATCAGCCAGCAAATGGAAATCGTATTGATAGGGAGTTTGGGTTGCCACCGTACTTTTTACTAGTTTTTGGCCTACCATATCTATATAATTTTGAAGCTGCTGGTCCGGATACATCCCGCCATATTCTTCGATCATTTTAGGTGCGTTGGCGAGGCCAATGGCAATTTCCTCATCGGTATCCATAGAAATGGCTTGTGTGTTTCCTGTATAGGGATTCTCTTCCATAGAAGAACAATAGCGTACCAGTCCGAAGCCAGCAATAAGCACTCCGATTAAAATTCTAATTTTCCAGCTTCCTCTCATAAATAATGTATGTTTTTTATTCCCACGAAGGTGGGAAACTCAATTTAAACCATCTAAATTTACGAAAATTTGTTCTGTGTTTTATATAAAATTGCCTCTTAACCGCAGAGGTCGCAAAGTTTTTCGCGAAGGTCACGAAGGCTTTGAGTACTCTGTGTCTTCTCTGTGTCCTCAGTGGTGAAAAGAACAAGTGTGTCAGATTCTTCAAAACCTTTATTTTAGAGCAACTTTGGATTAATGTCTAAAATATTTTCAATGCGATATTTTTTGATAAAAGCATCACTGAAATGCTCGGCACCTTTTATTTTTTCCTCCAGCATAATTTGCTTGATATCCAGTTTTTTATACTCCTGTAGCATAGGTTTCGAAACGGGGGCATAACTAAAATGCCACGGCTCGTATTTGAAGCCTTTGCGGTTGGCGTTGTCTGTATATACTTCATAAAACCCATAGCTGCTTGCATTTTCGTCAAGCCATTCTTTTAGTTTGCAAAAGGGACCTTTACCGTGAAAGTGTTCGGGTTGCAAGACGCTAGCAGGACGAGGAGTAGCGGTTCCGTCAATAATATCTATGTCAGTACCCCAGTGGTGACGCGAGGTTCCAGGGATGGTGGAGTATTCAATAATTTTCTCAATGGCTTGCATAGGGGTGAGCCCCTGGTTCGTAAACCGGTTATATTTACCCTCGAAAATTTCTTTTTGTCGCTGGAAACTTCGGTAAGCAGAGACTACTTCAATTTGGATTCCCGCTTCCGCAGCTGCTTTTTTCATTTTTGAGAATGCTGCCTTTGCCTCTGTATGCATTTTGCTGGTGTAACTATCACCCACGATATCCGGGTTGCCTTTACCAATTAATTGTGAGCGGGTAAATGTTTGTTGTAGTTCCGCAGAAAAAGACAGAGAAGGAAATAAGGAAACTCCTAGTCCTGCCAGGGCACTCAATTGAAGGAAGTGGGTTCTTTTCATGGGTTAAAAATAATCAATTAAAATGCCACTTTCTAACTCGTACGCAGGTTTACCTTGTTCAAACACTCGTGCGGTAAGCCTGCCTTCCAACGTAATTTCTTTTCCTTGTACACGTAACCAGCTCCCTTCGCGCAACCCAATAACAGGGATGGTGTTTTGGGTGTGAAACTCTTTAATACGTGTTTCTCGCGTTTCGCCCATATGTTTGCTGTTGGGGTCTGGGTCTAAGTAATGCGGGTTGATGTTAAAAGGAACAACTCCAAGCGTTTTAAAACTTGGCGGATAAACAATAGGCATGTCGTTGGTAGTCATCATCGTGGTGCCGCAAATATTACTTCCTGCACTCGTTCCTAAATAAGGGGTACCGTTAAAAATAGCTTCTCGTAAAGGTTGCATCACCCCAAGTTCGTGCAATGTTTTTACCAGAACAAAGGTATTGCCACCGCCTGTAAAAATTGCTTTGGCATTTTTAATGGCTTCTACAGGGTTTTTAAAGGTGTGGATACCTACTATTTTCTTATTAATTTTTTTAGATGCTTCTGCTGCTTTTTCAGTGTATTGGTCGTGAGAAATGCCGCCTGGCCTTGCGTAAGGGATGAAAAGAATTTCTTCGGTTTCTGAAAAAAATGCAGCTAATTCATCCAATAAATAGTCTAAATAACTCCCCTGATGCAGGGTTGACGTGCTGGCAACGATAAGGTTTTTCATAGTGTTGAAATATGCAAACGAAAGTTTCGTCTTTGTAATCCAACACAAAGCTTGCGATTATTTTCGGCTTAAAAAATTTTAACTATAAAACTTTACTGTGAAATTAATTATTACCTTTCTTTTTTGTGTCATTTCGATAGGTGTTTTTTCCCAAACTGCAGAGCGTGTAAACGTTGCAGGAAAAATCTTTGCTCCTGAAGATGAAGACAGGGAAGGGGTGAGTATTTATAACAAATCCTCCCAAAAAGGAACCGTGAGTGATGCAGCAGGTAACTTTACCATAGCTGTGGCCGTGGGAGATGTTGTAGTTATAACGGCTTTGCAGTTTCAAACCTTTACACGTAAAGTGACAGAGAATATTCTACAAAATGAAAAGATGAATATTCTTTTGTATGCAAACATAAACAGGCTAGATGAAGTTTTGTTATATAGCCATGACCTGACCGGAATTCTGGAACTGGACGCAAAGAAAGCAACGGTTTTTAGTATGCCGAAAATTGAACTGGGCTACAGTGCTGATGCCAGTTTTGCTCCGGATAGATTTTCCAGGATACAAGGAAATGCAGCGCAAGCGGCCCTAGGTAACAGCCCAATGCAAAACGGGCTTAACGTTGGCGCTCTATTGGGCTTGGCGCTTAAATCCCTCTTTCCAAAAAAAGATAAAAACTATATAGATCCCTGGGCAGAAACAAAATCTAAGGGAGTATCCCTTCAGGAAAGGTTCAGTGTCCAGTATTACAGCACAACGTTTGGAATTCCACCAGAGCAGGTAGACGATTTTATCTATTTTGTAACACATAATGTAGCTACATGGCACATACTCGGTCCAGAAAATGAAATGAAACTATTGCAAGTGCTTTTTGAACAAAGTGAACGCTATAAACAAAAATTAAAAACAGAAGAATAGGCTTTTAAGAAAAACTAGCTTATTTTTATAATATGAACCCCTCTTTAATCATCTCTTTTTTATTAATTGCTTTTATATGCAGTGCGCAGCAAACAGAACGCATTATGGTGGATGGTGAAATTATTGTGCCTAAAGGGGACGATAACGAGCAGATTAGTGTGTATAACGTTTCTTCACAAAAAGGAACGAGTACCGATGCCGAAGGAAAATTTAGACTCGAAGTAGGAAATAACGATCGGGTGTTAATTACGGCACTTCAATTTCAATCGTTTACGGTGGTGGTAGACCAGGGGGTTGTGGATAAAAAATTTATGCGGATTTATATGAACCCTACCGTCAATCAGTTGGAAGAAGTTGTTGTGAGTCCGTACGATTTGTCTGGAAATATAAATGTAGACGTAAAACGGATTAACGTTTACGAAGACCCGGGGTATGACCTTTCTTACAAAACAGTTAACTACGATTATGAGTTTACCCCAGACCGCCAATCGGCTATTGAAGGGAATGTTGCAGAAAACGCACTCCATAATGGCGGCCTTCAGAATGGAGCTAATTTTGTGAGTGTTTTTGCACTCTTAGCCAAGGCAATTTTACCAAAGAAGGCAAAGGATACGCCCAAAGAAACTTTGAATAATGGACAGGTATTGGTCACTGCATTACAACAGCGCTTTAGTAGAAATTATTATACCGAAACCTTTGGAATCCCTACTGAAAAAGTTGATGCCTTTATCTATTTTGCTGAAGAAAATGCAGTAACAGCCCGTATGCTGAAACCTGAAAACGAGATTGAATTACTTGAAGTGCTATTTGAGCAAAGCATCCTCTATAAAGAACGGCTGGCCGATGAAAACTAGGCTTTTTTTTATACTCTTCACTACTTTTTGTTTTGCTGAAATCTTTGCCCAAACAACCACGCTTCAAGGCAAAATAACCAACCTGGAGGATATAGAAGGGATTCATATTTTGAATAACAATTCCCGAAACAATAGTGTGACAGATGCCTTTGGAAACTTTTCAATTCGTGCAAAAGAGAATGATACGTTGGTTTTTTCATCGGTACATTACCTTCCGAAGAAAGTTGAAGTAACCGAAATCATCATAGAACGCGGGATCGTAGTAGTAACCTTGGACAGGTTAATCAACCAGCTGGATGAGGTGTTTTTGGGCAGCAGGCTTACTGGAGATCTGGAAAATGACGTGAAAAACATAAAAGTTAAGAAGAAGATTGATTTTGATAGCCTGGGGATTCCGGGGTTTAAAGGCAAGCCACAGGAAAAAATACCCCCCTTAATTGGGCAGACCATTGGTCTTACCCATGTGAATGTTGAAGCCTTGTACAAGCACATTACTGGCTATTATAAAACGTTACGTACCAAGCGAAAATGGGAAGCAGAAAACAATACAGTGGCTAGAATTCTATATGAATACGATGAAGATTTTTTTCTGAAATCTTTTGCAATACCAGCCGATAAGACCTACGACTTTATCCTCTTTTGTATGGAAACAACCTCCTTGCAAACTAACTTTAATAGGGAAAATCATGGCATTGTACTGGATATTTTTGAAACGAAAGCACCCGAATATGTTTCAAGAATAGCAACTCCGAGCGAAAAAAAGGAATAATTATTGTAACATTCCAGGCTCAAAACCGTCTTACATTCCTCATTGTATACCTATGAAATTTATTAAAGTTACGCTTATTCTTCTGTTATTTCCTTTATTAACAGCATCTACCAGTCATAAATTTTATGTAAGCATCACCACCATAGAGTATGCACCAAAAGAACAAACATTACAGCTTATTACTAAAATATTTCTGGACGATATAGAAGACGCCATGGAAACTCGCTACGGCCGGAAATTTAATTTCAATTCAAAAAAGGAGACAGAGCAGGATGGAGAAATTCTGAAGGAGTATGTCTTTCAGAAGCTTAAAATTAATGTGAACGGTACCCCTGCTACATTTAATTATATAGGAAAAGACTACGATATTGATGTTGTAAAGCTATACGTTGAAATCCCAAATATTAAGAGTTTTAATTCTATTGAAGTGGAAAATAAAGTATTGCTGGATATGTTCGATGAACAGCAGAATATAATTCATATAAAAAAACACGATACCCGACGCAGTTTAATTCTTGAAAAACAAAACCCTAAAGGATTGTTAAATTTCAACGATTAACCCGCATAAACACTTTAGAACAAGTATTTTTAAACCTTTCAAAAAACAATAAATTATTCTACTCATGAAATTAGTAAAATACCTTTCCTTGGTAGCCTTGTTTTTCACAGCCGGAATGCTATATGCACAAGAAGGCGATGTTGAAAAAGAAGAAGCACGTAAGCCAGGACATTACAATAACAACCGTTTTAAGCAGTTGTACGAAGAGTTCTCTACTCCAAATGTATACCGTTCTCCAAACGGGGCACCAGGGCCACAATATTACCAGCAACAGGCAGATTACAAGATGGACATTATCTTAGATGATAAAGCATCAAAACTTTACGGTACAGAAAGCATTACTTATACCAACAACTCTCCAGACGAATTGGAGTACCTTTGGGTGCAACTGGACCAAAATGTACGGGCAAAGGATTCTAAATCTCCTTTAATCGAATCCAGCGGTGCTGCTCCTGCTGAAACGGCAAGTGGCTTTGTTGGAAAATATATGGGTGCCGGTTTTGACGGTGGATTTAAAATAGATTACGTAAAAGACAAGTCTGGCAACCCACTGGCACACACTATCAACCGTACTATGATGCGTATTGATATGCCAGAGAACCTAAAAACAGGAGATGACTTTACCTTCTCTATTAAGTGGTGGTACAATGTGCCGGATCATACCATTGACCGTGCACGAAGTGGATACGAAGTTTTTGACGACGGTAACAAAGGATTTGTAATTGCTCAATTCTATCCGCGTATGGCTGTGTATAGTGATGTGGAAGGATGGCAAAATAGTCAGTTCTGGGGACGTGATGAGTTTGCCTTACCATTTGGTGATTTTGAAGTAAATATCACCGTGCCTTCAGATCACGTACTGGATGCAACAGGTAAGTTATTAAACAGAAAGGACGTTTTCAGTAAGGAAATGATGAACCGCTACGAAAAAGCGCAAAAGTCTTATACCGAACCCGTACTAATTGTAACACAAGCCGAAGCTGAAGCAGCCTCTAAAGGATTTGCAACGGGGACTAAAACCTGGAAGTTTAAGGCAGAAAACGTACGTGACTACGGTTTTGCAACGTCGCGACGTTTTATCTGGGATATGATGGCGGTAAAAATTGGAAACCGTGATGTTATGGCAGTTTCAGTATACCCGCCAGAAGGAAACCCATTATGGGAAGACTGGTCTACCAAAGTTGTAGCCAGTACCTTAGAGACATATTCACGTATGGCATTTGATTACCCGTACCACAAAGCAATTTCAGTTCACGCAAAAAATCAAGGAATGGAATATCCTATGATTTGCTGGAACTATGGACGTCCGGATAAAGATGGTAACTATAGTGAAAGAACAAAATACGGAATGTTTGGTGTGATTATTCATGAAGTTGGACATAACTACTACCCAATGATCGTAAATAGTGACGAGCGCCAATGGACATGGATGGATGAAGGAATTAATACCTTTGTACAGTACGTTGCCGAACAGGATTTTGGTGAAAAATATCCAGAAGCGATCGCTCCCAATAAAGCATATCCTTCCCGTAGAGGACCCGCAAAAAATATTGTTGGGTATATGAGCGGAGATCAGGATTACATTGCACCTATTATGACCAAGGGGTTAAACACCTATAGTTTTGGTGCCAATGCCTACTCTAAGCCAGCAACTGGATTAAATATTTTGCGTGAAACCATTATGGGACGTGAGTTGTTTGACTATGCCTTTAAGACCTACTCACAACGTTGGATGTTCAAGCACCCAACACCAGAGGATTTCTTCCGTACAATGGAAGACGCTTCTGCAGTAGACCTGGATTGGTTCTGGAGAGCGTGGTTCTACACTACAGATTATACCGATATTGGTGTAAAAGAAGTGAAGAAGTTCTACGTAACCAGTAAAATGAATAAAGAGGTAAAAGAAATGATGGAAGCACGTGGTATGAAAGAAAGTGACTTGCCACCCTTGGTGTACCTGGTAGAAGAAGGAAGTGAAGATTTTGAGCCAAGTATGAAAAATGCAACCTTAAACGATGTTACAACACTACAAGAGTACATTATGGATAACGTTCCTGCTGCAGATAGAGCAACGATGAAAAATCCTAAGTATTTCTACGAAGTAACATTCGAGAAGCCAGGAGGAATCCCAATGCCTATTATTGCTGAAGTAACCTATGCAGACGGAAGTACAGAGCGTTTTACGTATCCAGCACAGATCTGGAGACTGAACGATGCTGAAGTAGGAAAAGTACTGGCTTCGGACAAGGAAATCACTAAAATTGTAGTGGATCCAGACGAAGAAACTGCAGATATTGATACTGAGAATAATACCTGGCCACAACGTAAGAAGTTAGGTGAATTCAATAAATTTAAAAATGAAGTAAAAGGCGAAGAATAGTCTTTTTACTAAACTATAAAGGAAGCCCTTTTCTCCCGATAGTTATCGGGATTGGAAAGGGCTTTCTAATTTTACAATAGTTTTTAAGTATCTGAGAATTTTTCCATACTCCGTACTCCGAACCCCCAGTTAACTAAAAATAATTCGTATTTCGTAATTCTGAATTCTGAATTGAATAAAGTATCTTTGTACCCTATGCAGTTAATAGTCCTTCCTTTATTTATTAGCGGAGCCGAAATAGCGTTTATCCTATTTATCGTGCTTATGGTTTTTGGTGCCGATAAGATGCCGGAAATAGCGCGTGGTTTAGGAAAAGGAATGCGTCAGATAAAAGACGCTACCAATGACATTAAATCTGAAATCACCAAAAGTGCCGAAAAGCAAGGTTTAGACATAGACATCACCAAAGACGTTCGAAAAGAAATTGATAAAGTAAAAGAAGACGTCGAGGAAGTAGCTGGTCCCATTAAACGAAACTTCTAATGCTTCAAACCCTAAAAGAATGGGATAGAGAGCTCTTTATCTGGTTAAATAGCTTAGGAATAGAACGGTTTGATAGCTTCTGGATCTTCGTCACTCAGATTGAAAGCTGGATTCCGTTGTTTCTTTTTTTCTTCGTTATTATTTTTGTGAAGTACGGACTTAAAAAAGGATTTGTTGTAATTTTTTTTACCTTAGTAACTTTTGGTGTCACCATTACTTTTACAAATCTTGTAAAAGAGTATATAGCCCGGTTACGCCCGAACAATGTGGAAGCCATGGCAGATTTAATCCGTATCCTCCAAAAACCAACAAATTATAGCTTTTTTTCTGGGCATGCTTCCTCTAGCTTCGCCGTGACCACCTTTGTCGCACTTGCCATACGTACCTATACTAAATGGATCTACATAACTTTTCTATGGCCTTTGATCTTTATTCTAAGTCGTATATACGTTGGCGTACATTACCCAAGCGATTTGTTTGTAGGGGCTTTGGTGGGGACACTACTGGCATTTCTGTTTTACTGGGTATGTGAAAAGGTATTGGAGAAAGTTGGATAGGTTTTTTCTTTTATTTATCAACAGCAAAACACCTGTTTTTAGTAAAAAGTTAATTCTAAACTACCCGGGAAACTGTTAATCCATCTCGTATGGGTAATAACACAGTCTCAAGCTTTGGGTGTTCGTTAAGCAGTTTATTATATTCTAAAAGCGCTTTGGTATCCAGGTCATCTTCTTTTACGGTCTCCACTACTTTTCCGCTCCAGAGTACATTATCGCTTAAAATAACAGCGCCGTTTTGTAGTTGTGGAAGAAGGAGTTTCAGATAATTGGGGTAATTGCTTTTATCTGCATCAATAAACACTAAATCGAATTTATACGACAGGGTAGGGATAATTTCTAAGGCGTTGCCTGTATGCTGTACAATTTGTTCACCGTATGCAGAGGCATCAAAGTATTTACGTTGCATGTCGTGTAATTCTTCGTTTATATCTATAGTGTGGAGTTGGCCTTTGGGATGTAGGCCTTCGGCCAGACATAGGGCAGAATAGCCTGTGTAAGTGCCAATTTCCAGAATGTAGGTTGGGCATACAAGTTTGGAGAGCATGCTTAACACGCGTCCTTGCAAATGCCCACTTAACATTCTTGGTGCAAGAACTTTTTGCCACGTTTCACGGGTAAGTTGTTGCAACAATTCAGGTTCGGGCTGGGAATGTGCAACTACGTAGTTGTCTATTTTTTCTGGGAGGAAGTCCACAAGTATAATTGATTTTATTTTGCCTAAAGCTTAACTTAATATTCGATCTACTAATTTCTTCTTCGCTTTTTCATCATCGCCACACAGCCATTGTATTACGTTATCTTCCCACATATGGTCTGCATCTTGTGCAGTAATTATATTTCTGTCTTTGGCGAGGTCTAAAATTTTTCCGGGATAGGAAGATTGTACCACGCTTTCCATTTCACCCAATGGATACGGATCGTCTAATCCTACCAAAACTTGTTTTACCCCTTGATTTTTAACCACCAATTCCAACGATCCTGTATCGTGAACAAGTGTATCAAAAAAGATATTTTTGTGTCCCACGCTTTTTCTGGGATGCGTTTTTCCTTCAAAAAGATCGGGGCGCCCATCAAAGCCCTGGATTCTCCGGCCCAGATTCATTTGTGCTAGTTGTCCGCCGTGGGCAAAACAGGTTCGCATGCCTGGGTACTTATCTGCGTAGCCATTCAGTGTTAAAAAATGATAGGCATCGGCACATTGTGCAAGCATCCAGATAAGGTGAAAACGCCAGGCTGTATTTTGTAATTTTATAAATTTTTCACCATCGTAGGGATGGATTTCAACTGCCAGATTGTATTTGCTGGCGAGTTCAAAAATAGGTTCATTTTCTTCATCAAAAATACAGCGCCAGGTACCAATAGTGTCCATGTAATGGGTTGGTAAGCACAGCAACTGCATTCCCAATACTTCAACACAGCGCTCAATTTCCCATAATGCACCCCGAATAAACCCCGGGTGAATTACAAAGCCACACGTAAACTTAGCGGGGTTTTCCTTTTGCACTTTTGCATTAAAATCGTTTTGAAACCGAAGCGCCTGCTTCATTTCTTCTAGTCGCAGCCCATTTCCGTAAAGTTGCGAAAGGTTTAAGACCACTGCGTGGTCAATCTTGTACTTTTCCATCCATGCCAGCTTTTCATCTAAGAAAAAACTGGAGTCGGTTACAGGGCGGCTCCAATCTTTCTGAAGCATAAATTTCCGATCCTTATCTACCCAGAAAATACCCTTATCCTGCATAAACTGCGGGATTTCTTCCGGATAAGGAAGGAGATGCGAATGGCCGTTAATTCTAAGTTTTCTTTTTGTCATGAAATATGGGTTTGGGCGTGTCCCACTGTGGCGGGTCGGGCTTTGTGGCTACTTGGCAGCCTACTCTATCCCCGTCCGAACGTACCTATTTGGTACGGGCGAACCTCACGCAAGAGCTAAAGTTACAAACTTTTTGTTCTCCCTCCGTCCACAGGAAGGTTAATTCCGTTAATGTAACTGGCAGCCTCGGTTGCTAAAAAAGCCACAGCATTGGCTACTTCACCTGGTTGGGCAAAGCGTTTTGCAGGAACTAAGGATTGCATCCACTTGGAAGCATTTTCTTTGGACTTTCCAGTTCTATCTGCAGCTTTATCTATGATAGCTGTTAACCTATCTGTAGCCGTGAATCCAGGGAGTACATTGTTTACGGTAATTCCATATTGCCCAAGTTCATTGGCCAATGTTTTGCTCCAGTTTGCCACAGCGCCACGAATGGTATTGCTTACTCCCAACCCGTCAATAGGTTGTTTTACTGAAGTGGAAATAATATTGATAATTCGTCCATAGTCTGCTTCTTTCATTCCAGGAACAACGGCTTGCACTAAAATCTGGTTGCATTCTAAATGCATCGAAAAAGCCTTGATAAATTCAGAAGTATCTGCTTCAAAAATAGGTCCGCCTTTAGGGCCGCCCGTATTGTTCACCAGAATATGCCAGATCTTACGTTCTTTGGCAATAGCAACTTTTTCTCGTACCTCCTCAGGATTGCTAAAATCTGCTACAAAATAATTGTGTTTTTGTCCTTGCTCATGGTGTAGCTCGATTAAGGTTTCTTTTAGCTTCTCCTCGTCCCTGGCTACTAAAGTAACTGTAGCTCCCAGTTGCGCCAATTGCTTTGCAACGGCTTTTCCAATTCCAGCGGTACTTCCGCAAACCAATGCGTTTTTATTTGTTAAGTCTATGTTCATTGTATAAATTCAAAGTTCAATATTCTGTAAGGTAATCTAATAAAATTCATCACTTTGCCAAAAGTTTATGAATTGTTTGGCAATCTGAAAAGCACACTACACCTTTTTCTCACCACTAATAACTAATACAAACATTCTTAGGTTCTGTAAAAAAGCGTAAGGCTTCAAAACCTCCCTCGCGTCCAACACCGCTGTCTTTCATTCCGCCAAAAGGAGTGCGTAAATCCCGGTTAAGCCACGTATTTACCCAGACAATTCCGGTTTCCAATTGTTTTGACAATCGCATGGTACGGTTTAAGTTGTTGGTCCATACAGTTGCTGAAAGTCCATATCGAACACCGTTTGCTAATTGCAATGCCTCAGATTCAGTCTTAAAAGTCATGATTGTGACCACAGGTCCAAATACTTCTTCCTGCTGGATGCGACAGTTGTTATGCTCTACTTCGATTACGGTGGGTTGTAAATAGTAACCGTTTTCAAATCCTTTTACTGAAACGCGCTCTCCTCCATACAGAATTTTTCCGTCTTCACTTTTGGCGATTTCTATATAGTTTTCCACCTTTTCCAAATGTTCTTTTGAAACTAATGCGCCTATATTGGTAGCTGCTTCAAAAGGACTGCCAATGTGTAAATCGGACACTTTCTTGACAAAGTCCTTTTTGAACTGTTCAGCAATAGATTCTTCTACATAAATTCTACTTCCGCAGAGGCAAATTTGTCCCTGGTTGGCAAAAGACGACTTTACCGTTACTGCCAGCATTTTGTCATAGTCACAATCTGCAAAGATGAGATTCGGGTTTTTTCCACCCAACTCTAACGAAAGTTTTTTGAACATTGGGGCAGCGGTTCTGGCAATATGCTCACCCGTTTTAGTGCCGCCTGTAAATGAAATAGCTTTAATGTTGGGATGTGCTACAATGGCCTGCCCGGCTTCAGGCCCAGTCCCATGTACAATATTTAGAACGCCATTTGGGAGTCCCGCCTTGGTTAGAATTTCGCCTAATAGATATGCGGTCATTGGAGTGACCTCACTGGGCTTCGCAACTACACAATTTCCTGCAGCAATAGCAGGAGCCACTTTCCATGTAAATAAATACAACGGAAGGTTCCACGGTGAAATACACCCTACAACACCTATGGGGCTTCGCAAGGTGAAATTTATGGTATTCAGGCCAACACTTTCGTGGGCTTCACTCGCAAACTGTGTAATGGCATTCCCGAAAAATCGAAAATTTGCCGATGCCCTGGGAATATCCACTGCTTTTGCTAAACTCAAGGGTTTGCCGTTATCTTTTGCTTCGGCTTCGGCAAGATGGTCCAGGTTGGTTTCAATAAGTTCGGCTATTTTCAACAAAATCTTACTGCGTTCTTCAATTGTAGAAGTACTCCAGGCTGGAAATGCTTTTTTTGCTGCATCATAGGCCTTTACTACATCTTCTGAAGTGCTCTTTGCTATTTTTGAATAAACCTCACCTGTACTGGGGTTGTAATTATCCATCCATGCTCCAGAAGTGGAATCCTGATAAGTGCCGTTTATATAGTTTTGAATTTTTTTCATTATACTTTATTGACTAAACCCTACATACTGGCTACTGATTACTGATTTACTGGCCTATAAGCCGTCACCTTAATTTCAATCACCAGTTCCGGGTGTGGAAGTTGATGTACCGCTACTGTTGTTCTCGCTGGTCCTGTTTCTTTTTTAAAAAACTCACCATACACTTGATTATAGCCTCCAAAATCGTTCATATTTACCAAAAATGTAGAAACATCTACCACATCTTCCATGGTAGCATTTTCGGTCGCGAGGACATCTTTTATGTTGTTTAAAACGGCTCTGGTTTGTTCTTTGATGTCCAGGAAAATGGTACCCATGTCATCAATTTTATTAGCACCGGCAATGGTGTTGTCTGGCAGTCGCGAACTTGTCCCGCTCACAAATAAAAAATCTCCCGCGCGTTTAACGTGCGGGTAGGCACCTCGTGGGGTGGCTTTTCCTTTTACTAAGTTGCTTTTTGTTGTCATAATAATAATTTTTTGAGAACAGTCTTTATTCTTTCAGGGCGAAACGCGAACGGTCTTTTCTCTTTCTTCTTATTTAGCCAAACGCTATTGCATCATCATGTAAAATAGCATTCGTTTCTTTCTGCACCATTTCTAGTCTTTCACGAAGGTTCATTTCGTCTGTAATCTTACCATCTGCTATTAAATTTAAGATGGCTTTATCCTGTGCGCGCCCTTTTTTAAGTGCTTCTGAATAGGTGATGTCTTCATTAAAAGTAACCAGCGAATATTTGCTGTAATATTCCTGCGGAAACTCAGCTTCAAAAGCAGTCTCCAACTTTCTTTTTTGCTGAAACAACGGACTTGCCGTATGTTCTTTCATTTCGTGGAAGTTGTCTACGGCCAGATCGGCTATTGCATCGGTATCTATCTTTCTAGTTTTTTCGTATTCGTAAAATATCTTGCTCCAGTCTGTTTTACCTTCAAATGCATCTAAAATTTCATCAAAAACCACCACGTCTTCAAAACTGGCGTTCATTCCTTGTCCGTAAAATGGGACAATGGCGTGAGCGGCGTCTCCCAGGAGTAATGTTTTTCCGTAGCTATTCCAGGGAGAACATTTAATAGTTCCTAAAGGACCAGTGGGGTTGCTGAAATATTCTTCTACCAGATTGGGCATGAGTGCCACGGCATCTGGATATTCTTTATTGAAATATTCTGTTACCATTTCTGGCGTCGTAAGATTGTCGAAACAGTAGTCACTGTTGGAATAAGGCAGAAAGAGTGTAACAGTGAAACTTCCATCCAGATTGGGTAGTGCAATGAGCATGTCTTCCCCTCGAGGCCAGATATGTAGTGCGCCTTTTTCAGTTCTGTAGCCGCCACTTTCAGCTGCTGGGATGGTAATTTCTTTATACCCATGCGTGAGCCATTCCTGTGAAAAACTAAAGAGAAATTTTTTATGGTTGAACATACTTTTACGTACTACAGAACCTGCTCCGTCTGTCCCCAGTACAATATCTGCCTTATAGGTTACTTCTTCATTTGTAGCGTAGTCTTTAAAAGTAGCCGAAGCATTTTTTAAATCGACTGCTTTACATCCTTTGTTGAAAACAATCTCTACGTTGGGCATTTTTTCAGCCTCGTCCAATAGGAGCATATTTAATCCGGGACGCGAAATAGAGTTAATGTACTCATCTTTTCTGCCGCTGTATTTACTTAAAAAGGTATTGCCTTCTTTATCGTGAATCATCCTCCCCAGCATAGGGATGCAAAGCTCAAGTGCTTTTTCCTCAACACCTGCTAACCGAAGTCCCTTTAAGCCTCGATCGCTAAGCGCCAGGTTTATAGAACGTCCGGCATCCTGGTCTTGTTTGCGTAAATCGGGGCGTTTTTCCACCAATTTTACATTATAGCCTCGTTGTGCCATTCGCAGCGCAAGCAAACTCCCGCAGAGTCCTGCGCCTATGATAAGTATGTTATGGTTTTTAGTCATTGTATTTAACATGTGGAGGGGTACGACCCTTCCGATTTTTTAAACCTCTCGTTTTAAAAATCACTTTTCCTTTTTTAAGAGAAGAAGCCTTTTATCAGTTATAAAATTAATTTCAGGCGTTGTACAAACTCATATACGTCTTCAAAACTATTGTACAGAGGCGCTGGGGCAACGCGTATTACATCTGGCTCACGCCAGTCGCTTATAACACCAGCTTCAGTTAGTTTGCTGTGCAAAGCTTTGTCTGCACTTTTTACCTGTATGCTTAACTGGCAACCCCGTTCTTTTTTATTCCTTGGCGTGATAATGTTGATGTTTTTATTATTTAATTCATCTAAAAGAAACTCCAGGTAGCCTGTTAGTTTTTCAGATTTGGTGAGTAAGTTGTTAAAGCCAGCTTTTGCAAATACATCCAGACTGGCTCTAATAGCAGCCATACTTAAAATAGGCGGGTTGCTTAATTGCCATCCTTCTGCACCTTCCAGAGCATCAAACTCGTGGCGCATATTAAAGCGAGTTGCTTTGTTATGACCCCACCAGCCTGCAAATCGGTTGAGTTTGTCATTTTTGGCATGCCGTTCGTGTACAAAACAACCGCCCAGGCTTCCGGGACCACTGTTTAAATATTTATAACTGCACCACACGGCAAAATCGGCTCCAGTTTCATGCAGATCTGGCTGAATATTCCCAGCACCATGCGCCAGGTCAAATCCTACCATACAAGTATGCTGATGTCCTAGTTCGGTTATTTTTTTTAATGGAAAGTGTTGCCCCGTGTAGTAATTGGTACTGCCAATCATTAGTAACGCAATTTCATCTCCCTGCTCTTTCATTATGTTTTCAAGGTCTTCAAATCGGCATAGCTCTTCTCCTTTACGAGGTTGCCAGAGAATTAACCCGTCCTTTGGGTCGTACCCGTGAAATTTCAACTGACTTTCAACTGCATATTTATCGCTTGGAAACGCGTCGCTTTCTATTACGATTTTGTATTTTTTCGGTGTCGGAGTATAAAAACTCACCATTAATAGATGAAGATTGGTAGTGAGCGTATTCATCATCACTACTTCGTTGGGTTTAGCTCCTACAATTTCAGCCATACTTTTGGTGAGAAATTCATGATAGGGAAGCCATGGGTTTTCGGCGTTGGTATGGCCTTCAACACCGTGTTTTGCCCAATCATTCAGCTCTTGCTGGATATACTCTTGTGTTAACCTGGGTTGCAACCCCAGGGAATTTCCGCAGAGATACACTAAGGGCTTACCGTCTTTATCTGTGGGTATTAAAAATTGTTGCCTAAAGTGAGCTAAAGGGTCTTCGGCGTCACATTGTTGGGCGTATTGTAGGGTATTCTGCATTATCTTTTTACTGAAATGTTAGTGAAATACAATTTAAAACCTCCTGTGCTATCCTGGTGCATAGTTGCCAGTTGTAACCCGTTAAAACTTTTAAAATCTTCAAACGTGGTGGCCATAGTTGATATGCTGTCATTACCTTTTCTGAAAACCCATTCTTTAATAATTAGATTTTCGTTATAATAAAAGTCGTAGGCATCGCCAGGAGTATAACCGCCTTCGTTTCCGTAGGTGGTAGTTATTTTGTTCAACGTATCCCCAGAAATGGGAGCAACTTGTTTTGTAGCTTCAGAAAGGGTCGTGCCCTCGTCCAAAACCAATTTGTAAGGGGCGAGTAGCCAATAAGAATCGTTTATAAATGCTGCATCGTGTTTTCTGGAAATACTATCTAATTTGTTTCGGTTAAACGAAACAGTGTCTTGCGCATTTTCCATCGTGATATTGTTGGTTTTAAGGTTCCAGATCCAGGAACGCTCAAAATGATTTTCAGCTCTATCCACATTAAATGTGAACTGTATTTCTGAAACATCATTCCAGTTTTGTAGCCCGTGTTTATAGGCAATTTTCTCAGCTGTGGTAAGTTCTTGCTCCGTAATTTCTTCTGAAGGGGCTTCAGAACGGGTTGCTTCTTTATCCTGACAGCCTAAAAATAGCATTGAAAGAGCTAAAAAGAATAATGTTCTTTTCATTTGGATTGGTTTGATGTAAAAATAAGGAAAGTATTTTTGGTCGCATAATTTTCGTAAATTTAAAGTATGGGAAACGTAAAAGAATATTCGAATGGAGAAGTTACCGTACTCTGGAAACCGGAGCTTTGTATTCATTCTGCAAAATGTGTCCATGAGTTGCCAGAGGTTTTTAAGCCAAAGGAAAAGCCATGGGTGCAAACTGAACATGCAAAAACCGATTCGATCGTAGCTGCCGTGAAAGGATGTCCCAGCGGTGCGTTAAGCTATTATATGAACGCTTTGGGACCATCAGAAATAGATGAAGCGAAGAAAAACGAGATCACCAAAATTGAAGTAATGAAAAACGGCCCGCTCATGGTATTGGGAGCAGTTACCATTACTCATGATGATGGAAGGGAAGAGCAAAAACAGAAAAGAACCGCCTTTTGCCGCTGTGGGCAAAGTATAAATCAGCCGTTTTGTGACGGCAGTCACAGAGTATAAGTATGGATATATCAATTTCAGATAACAAAGAAGAAAACCGGTTTGAAACCACAATAGACGGGAAAACGGGGTTTGTAGACTATAAAAGAAAGGGCGATCTCATGCATCTCACTCATACCGAAGTTCCTAAAGCACTGGAAGGGAATGGGGTTGGGTCTGCACTAGTAAAATACGCGTTGCAAGCTTCTAAGAATGAGGGTAAAAAAGTGGTTTCTCATTGCTCTTTCGTAAGCGGGTATATAGAAAGACACCCTGAGCTTGAGAGCTATCTTGCGTGATAATAAAAAAGACCTTTTCAGAACTACTGAAAAGGTCTTATTACTAGTACAAGCTTTAAATTAATCTACAGCATCTTCAACATCGTCTGCTACTTTTTCAACGGTAGACTTCTCTCTGCAACTTGTAAAAGAGGTTGCGGTTGCGGTCAATAATCCTGCTGCTAATAAAAATGTGAATACTTTTTTCATGTGATTAGTTTTAAAATTTTAATTTATTTTTCCTCTGAAAATTTCAGAAATTAAGGTCTGCGACCTGTGGCTAATCGGTATAAAATACCAATTACTGCTAGTACCAATAAAATATGAATTAAACTTCCTACAGCGTCCCCGAATCCGAAAAAGCCTACAAGCCATCCAATGATTAATAATACTACGATAAGCCAGATAATGTCTCCCATGATATGTTGGTTTTTAGGTTATTTATACACTAAAGATAAACGTTAATTGTATAGTCTGGTTGTGCTTTAACGATGGTTTAACCCAGTTTGTTAAAAACATCCCAACTAGAAATTATCTGGATTTTCAATAATTTTTGCAGCTCTATCTTTTAATGCGGCCAGTTTTTCGGCAGGCATATTGGCCAGCATACTCATCATCATATTCATACGTTGATTCTCTTTAAAATGCTCTTTTTTATCATCTAAAAAATTCCAGTACAAACTATTAAAGGGGCAGGCATCATCTTCCGTTTTTTTTGAAATTTTGTAGTGGCAGTCTTTGCAGTAATTGCTCATTTTGTTGATGTAGCTTCCGCTTGAAACATAGGGTTTGGTTGCTACGATCCCACCGTCGGCAAATTGAGACATTCCTCGGGTATTTGTAATTTCTACCCATTCAATAGCATCTATGTAGATTCCCAGGTACCAGGCATCTACTTCGTCTGGATGGCATTGTGTGAGTAGTGCAAAGTTTCCTGTGATCATTAAGCGTTGTATGTGATGTGCATAGGCGTGATTGAGGCTTTGTTTGATAGCGTGGTGAAGGCAGTTCATTTTTGTATTTCCGGACCAGTAAAATTGAGGAAGTTTATTTTGGTTGTCCAACTTATTACTGCGTCTATAGCTAGGCATTTCTTTCCAGTAAATTCCCCGCATGTACTCGCGCCAGCCTAAAATTTGTCGCACAAAACCTTCCACTTGTGAAATGTGTATTTTATTTTTATGATCTTCCCAATAGCCTATCACCGAATCTATTACTTCTCTGGGATTAAGCATTTTACTGTTCATAGCAAATGAAAGCCTTGAATGGTAGAGATATATTTCTTCTGTATGCATGGCGTCCTGATAATCTCCAAAATGAACCAAAAGGTGTTCACAGAAATAATTTAATACCGAAAGGCAGTCCTTCCGCGAAGTAGGCCAGTTGAAATTTTCTTCAGAAAGAGTGCCAATATATGAAACGCCACTCTCTTTTATACGCGTTACGGTGCTAGAAACATCTTTTCTAAAACCACGCTCGTGAGGAATTTTATCTTCTCCCTTCCATCTATTACGGTTGCTTTTGTCAAAATTCCATTTGCCTCCTTCCGGGCTTTTATCATTGACCATCAGGATGTCGTGCTTTTTACGCATGTCACGGTAAAAGTACTCCATGGTCATCTCCTTTTTTCCTTTATAGAACTCTGCTAGTGAAGTCCTTGTAGTAAGGAAATGTTCCGTGTCGTAGCTTTCAACTTCAATAGATGAGTTTGCTGTTTTTGTAGAAAAATTTTGTAGTTGTTCATCTAGCCTGTATTCATCTGGGAGTTGATATTCGAACTTTTTAATAGCATGTTTTTCTATAAGGTGCTCCAGATTTTTAGTGAGATCCTGCTTATTATCCTTATGGTCTAAAGTATAATAAATTACCTCATGTCCGCGTTCCTGAAGCCAGGTTCCAAATTCTTTCATAGCTTCAAAAAAAGCTACTGTTTTCTGAATGTGATGCACCACGTAATCTGTTTCCTGGCGCATCTCGGCGATAAAGTATAGCACCTCTTCATTTGGGTCATTATACCACGAATGCTTGTGATTTAATTGATCGCCAAGGATAAGTCTTAGTGTTTTCATCTTTTAATTTGCTTTTTAAGCTGAAAATTTTAGGGTGATAAAACCTTTTTATACCTAAACCTTAGTGAAGCCATAGGTTTCGAAAATCACCATTTGAATTATAATTTTCAGTTTGTTTTTCGATATTAAATTTTCTGTCCCGGGGATCGTTACCAACTCCGGAAACATATTGCCAGTTCCCCCAATTACTGTGCACATCATAATCTATTAGTTGGCTTTCAAAATAGCTGGCTCCAATTCTCCAGTCCTGTTTTAATTCTTTTGTCCAAAAACTTGCTACATTCTGGCGTCCACGATTACTCATCCATCCCGTAGCGGCTATTTCTTTCATATGTGCATTTACAAACGGATATTTAGTTTCTCCTTTTATCCAGCGTTCTTTAACTTTTTCTGAAGTTCCCCAGTCATAGGGTTTGTCTAAAATTCCAACTAATTTAAAGAGACTGTTGCCATGCTTGAGCGAAACATATTTAAAGAAATCGCGCCAGATAAGTTCAAAAATCATCCAGTAAGTATCCTGATTTTTCTTAACGTCTCTCTCAAATTTTTTCACCTCCCAATAAATCATTCGGGGGGAGAGGCTCCCATTTGCGAGCCAGGCAGAAAATTTAGAACTATATTCGGTGCCTATCAATCCGTTTCGGGTTTGTTTATACGTGGCAATGTTTTGGGTGTCCCAGATATAGTCTTGTAAGCGCTTTTTTCCGGTAAATTCACCTCCCTGAAAAGGAAATGCCGTGCGTTTATCAAATACTGGAGTGGTAAGATTTAATTTTTCAAGTGTAGGAAGCTTAGTCTCACTGCGCGTGGTTAATTTTAAATTGGAAGGGTGCTTTTTTTCAGGTATTGGAAAGGTTTCTTGTACTTCAGCATATTTTTCACACTTTTTCCTGAAGTCAGTAAAAACTTTTGGTAATTTTTGAAAGCTATCATAGGGAATATCGGCTGGTTGAAATAAGAACTGATCGTAATACTCACACCATTTTATATCTGCAGGAATTACTTTTTTTACGGCATCTGAAACTATAGTTTCGTCACGAGTCCATTCGGCTTGCGTGTGAATGCTTTTTATATGAAATTCTTCGGTTAGTTTTATAAAAACGGATTCAGGTGTAGCTCTAAAAATAAAGAGTGGAATGTTGAGTCCCGCTAAATTCTTTTGTAAGTCTGAAACAGTCTCCATTAAGAATTTAGCTCGGAATGCGCCTGTTTTTGGAAACCCGAATCTTGTTTCTAGATAATGTCTTGGGTCGAAACAATAGACAGCGATTACAGTTCCTTCAACGTTACAAGCTTCCCTTACAGCCTGGTTATCTGTTACCCGTAAATTATTTCTAAACCAAATTATGTGCGTCATACATTTTTATTTTTTCGGCATCGCTCACTACAATAAAGTACCTCTTTCCAATTGCGCTCCCATTTTTTTCGCCAGGAAAAGGAACGGTTGCAGACAGGACAAATTTTAGTGGGTAGTTGTGGCTTCTTATGCGTCATGTATTATTCTTTTGGCCTCGCATATGCCTCTCTCCGAAGTAATTTAGGCAGTGCATAGCCGTCCAGACCATTTATAGCCACAGTAGTACTTTTGTCCAATTGAATAAACCCATCATCTTGCAGCACGGTCTTTTTGCAAAACAGATGTTCAATCCTGCCTACGATTAAAAGGCAGTCATTTTCTTTTATAAAATATTCACTCACATATGCACAGCCAATTTGTACTGGGGCTCCTTCAACAAAAGGAGCCAAGAACCCTTTTTTATACATTGAAGTGAGATTAGTTTTGCTAAATTCAGATACTACTCCATCGTATTTAGCACTTGTATGGTGTGCGTCTTCGATAATGGCTTCATAAATATGATTTACGGTAAAATAGCCAGTTTTCTTGATATTGTCATAGGTGTTTCTAGGTACCGTCGTGGGACGTACTACAAATCCCAGTAGGGGAGGGTTGCTTCCCAAATGAACTACACTACTAAAAACCGCAACATTTTCAATCCCATCACTGGATTTTGTAGCTATTAAGTTGGCAGATTTGTACCCGGTGCAACTGTTTATCAAGTTGATTCGATATAACTTTTCAAGTTTACCTAAATCGTTAGCGTTAAAATGATTCATGTTCTAAAAATAGAGATTGTTTAGTAAAACGAAGAAAACATTAGACAAAATTTAACTCACTATCTTTCGGGATAAAATAAAATTTAATGGATTTTCAGAAAGCATTTCAAACTAACAAAGAAACCTGGGAGCAAAAAGTTGCCATCCACGCAGCGAGTGACTTCTATTTTTTGGAGGAATTTAAAAAAGGAAAATCTTCTTTGAATCCTTATGAAATAGAGGCGTTGGGAGATGTGAATGGTAAAAATTTGCTGCATTTGCAGTGCCATTTTGGACAAGACACGTTGAGTTGGAGTAGGCTAGGGGCAAACTGTACAGGGGTGGATATATCTGAAGAAGGAGTAAAGCTTGCACGTGCTTTAAATGAAGAACTAAAACTTGACGCTACGTTTGTTTGCTGTAATGTATTAGAAGCTTCGAAGCATATTTCAGAAACTTTTGATATTGTATTTACTAGCTACGGAACTATTGGCTGGCTTCCCGACCTGAAGCCTTGGGCAGCAATGATTACAGAACGGTTAAAACCCGGAGGCGTATTTTATATAGTTGAATTCCATCCTATTGCCTGGATGTATGATTACACCGTCTCACCTCCCGAAATGAAGTATGCCTACCATCAAAGAGAAGCAATTTATGAGGAGTATGAAGGTTCCTATACCGAGAACGGTAAAGAAACTATGATCAGTAAAGAATACGGCTGGAATCATAGCTTAAGCGATGTGATTGGCAGTTTATTGAAAGCTGGCCTAACCCTTGAATTTTTTAATGAGTACGATAGTTCACCGTATGATGTTTTTCCGGACTTGGTGAAAAATAAAGAAGGCATGTTTGAACTTAAAGAGAAAATGTACCCATTGTTATTTGAGGTAAAAGCGGTAAAAAAATAAAAAAACCTGACAGAATTTTAAGATCTGTCAGGTTTATGAGTGCTTTATTAACTTCTGATTAATGTGCGTCTTCCTTCAGCAACTCAGGAAATTTTTTCTGAAATCTTCTGAGTCTTGGAACAGAAACGTTTTGAATATACCCGTGGTTTGGGTTGTTACGCTCAAAATTTTGATGGTAGGCCTCTGCAACCCAGAACTTCTGAAAAGGTAGTACTTGAGCGGCTACTTTTCCTTCCCCTAGTTCCTTTTCGAGCGCTGCAATTTTAGCATCAATAATTTTTTTCTGAGCGTCATTTTGATAAAAAATAATCGAGCGGTATTGCGACCCATGGTCTGGACCTTGCCCATTTACCTGAGTGATGTTTTGCGAACCGAAATAAACATCTACCAGTTGTTTAAAACTCACAATACTTGGGTCGTAAATAATTTCAACAGCTTCGGCATGTCCTGTACGACCTGTATTGCTGGATTCGTACGTAGGATTTTCGGTATGACCACCGCTGTATCCGGAAATTGACTCCTTAACCCCTTTTACGCTCTCATAAATAGCTTCTACACACCAGAAACATCCACTGGCAAAATAGGCCTTTTCAAGTCCGTTTTCAGAAGGAACTTCTACAGGTTTTTGTGTGTTTTGAGCCTGAGTCTCAGCTTTTTTGTTGCTCTCATTACCAGATTGGCAAGAGGCTTGTACGGTAAGTAGTAAAGAGGCAAATACAATAGAAAATAACTGTTTCATGACAATTTTTATTTTGGGTGTTGGTCGGTTATATCCCGAATCCTTTCAAGGAAAATACTAAAAAAAGCCTCCACATATTGTGAAGGCTTTGTTATATTTTATAATGAATGTGCTCTGAGCGTGCTCGAAGCGTTACTTCATTTTTTTGAACATGGCGTCCATTTTCTCCTGCTCTTCGGTAGCTAATTCTGGATCCACCAGAATACGACCACTATGCTCATCTGTAATAATTTTTTTACGAGAAGCAATTTCCATTTGTACTTGTGGTGGTATGGTAAAGAAAGACCCTCCAGATGCACCACGTTCTACGGGAACAACAGCTAAACCATTTTTAACGTTGGTTCTAATGCGCTTGTAAGCTTTTATCAGACGCTCTTCAATTTTCTTTTCGAATTTTTCAGATTCTTTGATCAGGGCTTTTTCTTCTTTTTCGGTCTCAGCCAGGATTTCATTCAATTCACCTTGCTTGTGCTTTAAGTGTTCCTGACGATCTCCTAAACGTGATTGGGTTTCCTCAATTACCGCATTCTTTTGCTCAATCTGTGCCTTAAATTCTTTAATGTGCTTATCGGCTAACTGAATTTCTAATTCCTGAAATTCAACCTCTTTGCTCAACGAGTTGTACTCACGGTTGTTACGTACATTGTCCTGTTGTGCAGTGTATTTTTTAATAAGGGATTTAGATTCCTCAATCCCGTTCTTTTTCTCTTTGATGTTATTTTCAATAACTTCAAGTTCTGCTTTTAACTTGTCTAGACGGGTGTTCATTCCGGCAACCTCGTCTTCAAGATCTTCAACTTCTAAAGGTAATTCCCCGCGTACGTTTCTAATTTCATCTACACGAGAATCAATTAATTGTAAGTCGTAAAGGGCTCTTAACTTCTCTTCTACAGTGGTTTCTGTTTTTGTGGCCATAAATTAAAAATAGCTAATAGGATTGGTGTTTGTTTGTGATAAAACGACTGCAAAATTAGTGATTTTTTTTGTAAGGACATCAACTAAAAGGTCTTTTGTGTATTGTTCACTCTCATAATGTCCCACATCGCATAGTAAAATCTGATTTTCAGCCTGAAAAAAATCATGGTATTTAAAATCTGCAGAAACAAATGCATCTGCTCCTTGTGCTTTTGCAGCGCTAATAGCAAAGCTTCCACTACCTCCCAAGACCGCTACTTTTTTGATGGTTTTATTTCTTAAAGCTGAATGTCGTACACAGCCTGTTTTAAATGTTCTTTTTAAAACAGTAAGGAACTCCTTTTCAGAAATAGCTTCTGTAAATTCACCTAGCATGCCCATTCCTAGTTGTTGATGAGAATTTTCAAGGGTTGTAATTTCGTAGGCTACTTCTTCATATGGGTGTGCTTTAAAAAGGGTTTTTAGTACCCTGGACTGTAAATGTTTCGGGAATGTGATGCCTATTTGTGTTTCGGCTTCAAAATGAAGTTCTCCTTTTTGGCCTACATTCGGACTACTTCCTTCTTCCCCTTTAAAACTTCCATTACCTTCAATAGTAAAACTACAATGACTATAATTACCAATGTTTCCTGCGCCAGTTTTAAATAAAGAGTCACGTACCATTTCAGCTTCGGTAGCAGGGACAAAGGTGGTTAGTTTTTGAATTATTTGTGTTTTTGGGAGCAAGATATTTCGGTTCTCCAGCCCTAATACCTCACACATTTTAGCATTTACACCATTCCAGGAATTGTCAAGCGCCGTGTGAATAGCAACTATGGAAATATCATTTTTAATTGCTTTTTGCACCGTACGTTCTACGTAGGTTTTACCCGTAAGCTTTTTTAACCCTGAAAATATAATGGGATGAAAGCTTACAATAAGATTACAGCCATTCTCAATTGCTTCGTCAACTACAGCTTCTAGGGTATCTAAGGAAACTAAAACTCCAGAGATTTTACTGTTTGCGTCTCCTACAAGTAAACCCGTATTATCAAAATCTTCGGCATAGTGAAGGGGTGCATAGTCATTCAAAATATTGATTACGTCTTGTACAGTCATTTAAAAACAATTTTCAGTAAAGATAACAGTTTATCAATTTTAAGCATATTTACATCAACAAACTTATCTTTACACTTTAGTTTTTTATGAAATTACTCCGAAACTTGTTATTTCCTTTCTCCGTTTTGTATGGCTGGGTTACGGGTTTTCGTAATTTTTTATACGACAAGGGATGGTTAGAAAGTAGAGTCTATAAAACACCCTTGGTGTGTGTTGGTAATCTTTCGGTTGGAGGTACGGGCAAGTCGCCTATGATTGAATACCTGATTTCTTTTCTGAAAGACGACTATCGTATAGCTGTTTTAAGCAGAGGTTACAAAAGAGAAACAAAGGGATTTTTAGAAGTAAACGAAACACATACGGCAACTCAGGTAGGAGATGAGCCGCTTCAGTTTAAAACAAAATATCCACAGGTAACCGTTGCTGTATGTGCAGACAGGCGGATGGGTATTGAAAAGCTACAGGCTAAGGCCGATGTAATTTTGTTGGACGATGCCTTTCAACATAGAAAAGTGAAACCGGCTGTAAATATACTTCTCACGCCGTTTCACGATTTATTTATAGAAGATTATGTAGTGCCTACTGGTAATTTGCGAGAGCCCCGAAGCGGCTCCAGACGCGCACATTGTATGGTAGTTACTAAGTGTCCGCCACGGGTTCCCTACGCAAAACTTCAGGAAATTGAGTTGCGGATGCCTATTTACAATCATCAAAAGCTATATTTTTCAGCGATTGGCTATGCCTCACAAATTTTTAATGTATCCGAAAGTTTACCTCTTGAATACTTGCAGGACAAGTCTTTTACGCTGGTAACAGGTATTGCAGATCCTTCCCCGTTGGTGCGTTATTTAACTGAAAAGAACTTCAGGTTTACCCACGAGAAGTTTCCCGACCACCATAACTTTTCAACCCCCGAAATTTCACAGCTACAACAAAAAGATATTATTCTCACTACCGAAAAAGACTTTATGCGTCTTCAAAGTAAAATTGAAAAGTTTGCAATGTATTACCTGCCTATTGAAACGGTAATCTTAAAAGAGCAAGCAGCATTTTTTGAAGATTTTATAAGAAAATCAATAGATAAAAAGCGGCTGGGCTAACAGTGTAAAAACTTCAAAAACTATTTTGGCATAGGCATTTTTCTGCCTTGCAGTGTTTTGAAGATTTTTTCAAAAAACTCTTCTGTTTTAAAAGGCTTTGGAATGATCTCATTAAATCCGGCTCTGTAGAAATCGTCCAGATTTTCATCGATAGTTACAGCGGTAAGTGCTATAATTGGTAAGTCTTTATCAAACTCTCTAATCTTTTGTGTAGCCTCTATACCACTTATCCCTGGCATGTGGATGTCCATTAAAATAACATCAAAGTTTTTCTCCTGGGTCATTTTTATCGCGTCCATTCCATTGTCTGCCACGTCACAAAGCATCTTGTTTTTCTCCAAGATTTTTTTGGTAATCATCTGGTTTATCTTGTTGTCTTCAACCACGAGCACTTGCTTATTTACAAGCGCGGCGTAATCTACTTCAAAGGCAGTATTTGGTAGTGTATTTTCTTCTTGGAATTCTTCTGAAACATTAAAGTTAATGTTAAACCAGAACTTGGAACCTTTTCCTAACTGACTCTCTAAGTGAATTTTACTCCCCATGAGCTCTAGCAGGTTTTTTACAATAGAAAGTCCAAGACCCGTTCCTCCGAACTTTCTGTTAATTTGTAAAGATGCCTGTGAGAACGTTTCGAAAATACTTTTTTGTTTTTTCTTTGAAATCCCTACTCCGTTGTCTTCCACTTCAAAATGAAGTTTTACCTTAGAGGAGTTTTGGTCTAGTTTGGAGACTCGAATTACTACTTCGCCATTTTGTGTAAACTTTACTGAGTTTCCAATTAGATTAATGAGCACCTGTGACAGCTTTAACGGGTCTCCCATCAATTTGCCAGGAATGCTTTCATCATACTCTAGCTTTAAATTGTTCTTACGGTCGTCTGCAGACTTTTTGAGAGCGATAAGAACGTCATTTATTCGTTTCTTTAAGGAGAAGGTGGTTTTCTCAATTTCGACTTTATTGGCTTCAAGTTTATTTAAGTCAAGTATATTGTTGATAAGGGAAAGAAGATATTCTCCAGAAAATTTCAATGAATTTAAGTGTTCTTTTTGCTGCTCTTTTGGATCCTCTTCCAATAATAAATGGGTGAGTCCTGTTACAGCGTACAGTGGTGTACGTAGTTCATGGGTAATAGTACTAAGAAACTGTGCTTTTGCTAACGATGCTTTTTCGGCTTTTTCTTTGGCACTTTGCATTTCTACGTTCTTGTCCTGTAAGAGATTATTTGCTTTGGCACGCAGGTTATTGTTTTTATAAAGTGAAAGTGTAAGTAAAGACAATATAATAATAAGCGCAATACTTAGACCCGTTGTCATTTTATTTAAATTAAGCGATTTGGCTTGTGCGTCAATTTCGGATTGCTTGTTTTCTATAATTTGTTTAAAATCACCAACATCCCCTTCTGCATCTATGCTTTTTGAAATAGCTTGTCTGTAAACTTGATTTATAGAATCATTTAATAGCAGATACCGATTTAATAATTTTTCAGCTTCACTAATTTTTCCTGTTCTTAAAGCAATTTGTGAGCCAGCTTTATAGCTTTCGGTTCTAAGTTTGGAATAGCCTCTTGCTTCAATAATTCGCTCAGCATTTACAATAGAGGTATTGGCTTGGTCCAAGGCATCTCTAATTTCTTCATCTGAAACGTTTAGCAATGCTTGTGCCTTATTTATTTCGGCAAAGGCTTCCTGAAACTTTAAATCTTCCACTCTAAAAATGGGAAGACATGCGTTAAAATAGTTAATTGCTTTTTTATAGTTTTTACGTTTTAGCTCTAAGATTCCAAAGCCAAGAATGACATTGGCTTGTCCAGGTTCGTTTTTTTGAGCAACGTAAAGCTTGTCTGCCCTTTCAAGAAAGTTTTCTGCTTGAGCGTATTTGTTATTTCGGGTTAATATTAGCCCGTAGAGCGTATATGCGTATGCTTTAGTTTGCGGGGCAGTCTTTTCATTTATGTTATTGATAGCTACTTCCATTTCGGACATTGCCTTTCCGTAATTTTGAATATAGTAATGAAGTTCTGCCAAAAGCAACTTAGAATCCAACTTTAATTCTTGAAAAGAGCCCACGCCAATTTTTTTATCGGCTTCAATGAGTTTTACGATAGCACCCTCATACTGCTGGTTAACAATACTATCTGAAGCTTCCTGGTGTAACTTTTGTATCACCGCAATAGAATCGTTACGGGTTTGTTGTGAGTAAACAACAAAAACCGTAAAAAAGCATAAAGTAGTAAGCAGCAGCTTTATATTTTTATGGGGCAAACTTCGCATTTAGCAGGTGTACTTTGGGACTAAATATACTTATTTCCTAGAAATATGTAGGATTAAATCTACGATTCTTGAAGAATAGCCTACTTCATTATCGTACCATCCAATAATTTTTACCATTGTACCTATAACTGAAGTCATTCCAGCATCGAAAATACAAGAATGGGGATTACCCACAATATCAATTGAAACTATCGGGTCTTCAGTGTATTGGAGAATCCCTTTCAAATCCTTTTCTGAAGCCTCTTTAAAGGCGTTGTTAATGGTTTCAATGGAAACTTCTTTTTCAACATTAAGGGTTATATCGCATAGAGAACCATTGGGAACTGGTACTCGAATCCCACAGCCTCCAATAACATCTGAAAGATGCGGGAAAATTTTTGTCAAGGCTTTTGCGGCTCCTGTAGTAGTTGGTACAATAGATTGCCCAGCGGCTCGCGCACGTCGTAGATCCCGATGGGGTTGGTCGTGTAAACTTTGGTCTGTTGTGTAACTGTGTACGGTAGTAATATAAGCCTGCTTAATTCCACATAGTTTATCGATCACCTGAAGCATAGGAGCCGCATTGTTTGTAGTACAGGACGCATTCGATAGTATGGTGTCCTGGGCATCAATTTCAGATTCATTCACCCCAAGCACAACTGTTTTAATACTGTCGTCTACTGGTGGGACCGATAAAATAACCTTTTTCACATTGCCCTGCAGGTGGGCCTCTAAATGTGATTTTTCTTTAAATTTTCCGGTGGCTTCAATTACTACTTCGGCATCTCCCCAATTTATGTGTGTAATGTCCTTTTCTGCTGAAAAATTGACCGTCTTTTCAGCAATTATAATTCCTTTAGGTGTAGTTTCAATGGTTTCGTGTAATACCCCGTGAATACTATCGTATTTAAGCAGATGTGCTAATGTTTTAATGTCTGCAATGTCGTTTACCTGAACTACTTCAATATGTGGGTGGTGCAAGAGACTACGGAAGAGCGTGCGACCAATACGTCCAAAGCCGTTAATGCCAACTTTTATTTTTGCTGCCATTGGTAGGTTCGATTACGTTAGGTGTTTTTGAGCTTTGTAAGAGGAACGGACCAATGCGCCACTTTCAACGTGGCGGAAGCCCATTTCCAGTCCTATGGTTTCGTATTTTTTAAACTGCTCTGGCGTGATAAATTCCTTAACAGGTAGGTGTTTTTTAGAGGGTTGTAAATACTGGCCAATGGTTACAATGTCCAGGTTAACACTTCTTAAATCTTCAAGTGTTTGTATCACCTCCTCTTCTTTTTCACCTAACCCAAGCATAATCCCGCTTTTGGTGCGGGTAATACCTTCAGCTTTCAGGTAACGCAACACTTCCAGGCTACGTTCGTATTTTGCCTGTATACGTACTTCCCGGGTGAGACGTTTTACGGTTTCCATATTGTGGGAGACCACTTCCGGAGCTACGTCAATAATTCGGTCAATGTGCTTTGTAACGCCCTGAAAATCTGGAATAAGGGTTTCCAGTGTAGTTTCTGGATTCATACGCCGAATTGCATTCACAGTTTCAGCCCAGATAATTGAACCCATGTCTTTTAAATCGTCACGATCTACCGATGTGATTACGGCATGTTTAATTTCCATTAATTTAATGGAGCGGGCAACTTTTTCTGGTTCGTCCCATTCTACCGTTTCGGGTCTTCCTGTTTTTACACCGCAAAAGCCACAAGAACGCGTACATACATTTCCTAAGATCATGAAAGTTGCAGTACCTTCTGTCCAGCATTCGCCCATATTCGGACAGCTTCCAGAAGTGCAAATGGTGTGCAAATCGTATTTGTCTACCAGGCCTCGTAATTCGGTATATTTTTTACCAGTAGGTAGCTTTACGCGAAGCCATTTTGGCTTCGGTGTAGGTCTTGTAGGGGTAAGGGTTTCTGTGCTCATAGAATGGCACAAAGATACAATTTTATAACTTCAAAAAATGAAGATCTGGCGTCAAGATTGTCTATGGCTGTATAGCGGGATATGATGTTCTGGGATCAGATCAGATTCAGTAGTAAAGAATATCTTTACTGTAAACTATTGGATTTAATAATTTCAGAAAGTAGTTTTCTGGCTCTTAGGAGGCGCACCTTTATATTATTTAAGGGCTCTTCAAGGGATTCGGAAATTTCATTGTAAGACATTTCCTGAAAATAGCGTAGGTTAATCACATCCTGGTAATGCGGTTTTAACTGTTTTATATAGCGCAATAATTCGGCTAGATTTTGTTCGTTAATAAGCTTGTCTTCGGCAGTAGGGGCAAGATCCGGAATTTTCTTTATGTGTTCTTCGCTTGTATCTGCGGTTTTTGAAAAAACAGAGGTGTTTTTCTTCCGGTGCTTGTCTATCTGTATATTTTTTGAAATAGTAATGAGCCAGGTGCCAAAAGTGTAAGAAGGATTGTACGTGTCCAGTTTGTCAAAAGCTTTACTGAAAGTTTCTATGGTTATGTCCTCTGCTTCGTACTCATTGTTCACCCTTTTTAGCTGAAAACCGAATACCTGGTTCCAATAGTGGTGCAATAAAAAACTGTACGCTCCCTGCTTGCCTTTTTTTGCATTTTCAATTGTTGAGAGTATGTATTCTTTGGTTATTTCCAACGGGTGGGTTTTGCGTTGCTATTAAAAATAAAGATACTTAATTGCACCCAAAGTAAAAACAATTCTAATAAAGGGATAAATGGGATGAGGTTATTTTCCTTAAGCTTCTGAGCAGCTTTTCCAACCACAACATACTGCCATAAAAGACGAAAAGCTAAAATACTAAGTGTGATTTTCCAGCTACCAAAAACAAATGAAAATGGGAGCACCAGCCAAAACATCAGATTGGCTGTGTAATAGATTCCTAATAAGATCTTGTGCTTTGGTTTGTATAACTTTGCTGTTGTTATATGCCTTCTTTTTTGAGTTATCCAGCTTTTATACGTTGTCTTTGGGGTAGAGGTGGTAAAACTTTCTTCAGCATAACAAAGTGCAGTGTTTTGTGCTGTAGCGGTTTCGTTTATAAACAAATCGTCATCACCGGATGGTAATTGGATATGACTCATGTACCCATTATTATCATAATATAATTGAGCGGTGTAGGCCAGATTTCTACCTACGCCCATATAGGGGATTCCTGCTTTAGCGTACGAAAAATACTGGGTTGCTGTTAGCAGGGTTTCAAACCGTATGAGGCTGTTTAAAACTCCATTTCTTTTTTCGTAAGCGCCATAGCCTAAGGTAATTTGTGTGGTTTCGTTAAGCGGGGCGGTCATGTTTTGAAGCCACTGGTTGGAGGCTGGTTTGCAATCGGCATCTGTGAACACTAGGCGTTGGTTTACAGCTCTTTTTATTCCTAACGTAAGCGCGTATTTCTTATTCCCCCAGAAAGCCTCGTTGTTTTTAACATTTACCAGTTTTATTCGTGCATCAGCTTCAGCAAATTGCTCCATTACTTCAAGGGTGTTGTCACTTGAGGCATCGTTTATTAGAATAAGTTCAAAATTTAGATGCTCCTGTGCCAGAATATGTGGGATGTTTTCTGAAAGATTTTCAGCTTCGTTTTTAGCACAAACTAGTACGGAAACCGGATAGAAGTTTTTTGGTAAGTTTTCAGCAGGTTTTGCAAAAGCAAATTTTGAAAACAACACATAATAGCAACAATTAATAAGGGCAATAACTGCCAGTGCGTAGAGTAGCATCATAAGCGCAGGACTAGCAAAGTATTATGGTTTATGAGGTGTGTACCTCTTCTTCACAGTTCTCGAACTGATCTGGTGTTTTTCCGCAAAACCCACAAGCTTCCCCCTCTTTGTTTAAAAACGGGTTTTGACTGGCGCAAGTGCCTGCAAATTTGCCATCTTTCTTTGCCCATATTTTAATGGCAATTCCAGCCACTGCCAATAATAAAAGAGCAATTGTGATACCTAAGATTTTCATGGAGTGAAATTTAGGTGCAAAAATACAATCTTTCTTGGTGATGCCTTAGAAATTTAGTTATTTTTAGCTTTCAGAAAAACATATATAATGAGATATAATCTACTACTTGGTATGGGACTATTAGCTACCGTACTACTATTTTCCTGCAAAAATGAGGCTGACAAAAAAGCTGACACTCCAACTCCTGAAATTTCAACCACGAAGAAAGTTGAAAAAAAGGTGTTGACACCCGAACAGAGTGATAAAGTGAATAGTCTCTGGCGTAAAGTTTCTGTTAATGGAGATACTAAGAACTTTATAAGGCTGTTAACAAGTGCCGGTATTGCAGATACCTTGTTATTTCCTTCTTCTAGTTTCACTGTTTTTTCACCAAGTAATGAGTCGTTCGAGGTTTTCACAGAGAGGTCTAATGTTACAAACAACCCAGCACAAAAAGAAGAACTGGTTACATTACTTAAAAACCACATAGTTGTAGGGAGCATGAATTCAACCCAACTGGTGCAAGCTGTTAAAGAGGATGGTAAAGTAGTACTTACTACACTTACAGGCGATAAACTTACTGCTACTATGGATGGAAATGATATTATGCTTACCAATGAAACAGGTACAACGGCAAAAGTGAAAAAAACAGATATTAAAGCCAGTAACGGCGTATTGCACATTATTGATGCTGTCTTAAAATAGGGCTGCAAACATTCAGATAACGTTTACTTCAGGCTCTATGAAGATACCAAACTGAGCCTTTACCTTTTTCTGAATTTTTAACGCGAGTTCCCAGATTTCTTCGCCAGTGGCATTTCCATAGTTTACTAACACCAAGGCTTGGTTTTTATGCACGCCAGCGTCACCAAAACGCTTGCCTTTAAAACCTGCATTTTCAATTAGCCAACCTGCGGGTATTTTAAATTGTGTTGGCGATACTTCATAAAAGGGTGCTTCGGGGTTTTGTGTTCTGAATTGCTGAAACTCTTCGGCTGAAACTACTGGATTCTTAAAAAAACTACCGCTATTCCCTAATTCTTTTGGGTCTGGTAATTTAGATTGCCGGATGGCAATAACAGCTTCTGAAACATCCTTAATGGTAGGGTTTTTAATGTTTTTTGAAGCCAGTTTATCTTGAATTGCTCCGTATCCAGTATGTAACTGGTGGTCTTTTTTGGTAAGCTGAAAGGTAACACTCGTAATAATGTATTCGCCTTTTAGTTCATTTTTAAAAACCGAATTACGATACCCAAAGTTACAGGCAGCTTTACTGAAGGTTTTATGCGTTTGTGTTTTAATATGGAGTGCTTCACAGCTTACAAAGGTGTCCTTTAGCTCTACACCATAGGCCCCGATATTTTGTATAGGTGCCGTGCCAGTATTGCCAGGGATTAGAGATAGGTTTTCAATACCACCATAATTTTTGCCGATACAATACTGCACAAATTCATGCCAGTTTTCGCCAGCCATCACCTTTAGCCGAACATTCGCATCACTTTCTGAAACGACTGTAATTCCTTTTAAATCAAGGTGAATAACAAGAGACTCTACGGCTTTGGTTAACAACATATTGCTGCCGCCGCCCAAAAGAAATAATGGCTTATTGGAGTGTTTGGCTAGAACCACTTTAAGTTCATCAACAGTTGTTACCGAAACAAAAGTTGCAGCTACAACGTCAATGCCAAATGTGTTATACTTTTTAAGAGATTTTTGATTTTCTATGTGCATTAATTGCGGTATTCTTCCAGAGCAATTTTTAAAATATTAACAGCTTTTATCAAACTTTCTTTATGAAGCACGTAGGCAATTCGAATTTGATTTTTCCCAACGCCTTCACTGGAATAAAATCCAGCTGCTGGTGCTACCATTATAGTTTCTCCGTCTACATCAAACTCTTCTAAAAGCCATTGAGCAAAGAGGTCGCTGTCTTCTACGGGTAACTCTGCAATACAGTAAAAAGCACCTTTTGGGTGTCCTACTTTTACGCCTGGAATAGCTTCTAAAAGTTTAATAACCGTATCCCTTCTATCCTTGTACTCTACGATCACCTCGTCAAAATAACTTTGTGGGGTGTTAAGTGCCGCTTCACTGGCAATTTGGGCAAAGGTAGGCGGGCTTAACCTTGCCTGGGCAAACTTTAAAGCCGTTTGTATTACCTCTTTGTTTTTTGAAACCAGGCACCCAATGCGGGCACCACACATGCTGTACCGTTTTGAAACGGAATCTATAATAATCCCATTTTCTGCCATACTTTCTAATTCCAGTATGGAATAGTGTTTATGACCATCATAGGTAAACTCCCTGTACACTTCATCTGCTACTAAGAAAAGGTTGTGTTTTTTTACAATCTTTGCGAGGGTTTCAATTTCTTCTTTAGAGTATAAATAGCCCGTAGGATTCCCTGGGTTGCAAATTAAAATTGCCTTTGTCTTGGGTGTAATTAGTTTTTCAAATTCTGAAATAGGAGGTAAGGCAAAGTTATCTTCAATTTTAGAAATTACCGGAACAATTTTTACACCACTCGCTGTTGCAAAACCATTGTAATTTGCATAAAAAGGTTCTGGAATAATAATCTCGTCACCCTGGTCTGCAATGGTTCCCATAGCAAACAGCAGTGCCTCACTACCGCCAGTTGTTACAATAATATCGCTGGCATTCACCATTATGTTATTACGGTTGTAATAAGCTGCAATTTTGGTTCGGTAAGGTTCAGAGCCTTCACTTCGCGTGTAAGCCAAAATTTCCAGATGGTGATGCGCTACAGCATCCATTGCTATCTGGGGACTTTTAATATCTGGTTGTCCAATATTTAAGTGGTAAACGGTCTTCTTCTTTTTGTAGGCAATTTCGGCAAAAGGCACCAGTTTTCTAATAGGTGACTCGGGCATTTTTGCGCCTTTTATGGATACTTCTGGCATACGCTTAAAATTAAGAAACAAAGTTGCGAAATATATTCCATAAATACACAGAGTTGTGGCGGTAGATGGCTTATTTTTTTTATCTTGAAAGGTATGTTGGCAACTTCTGTAGATAAAATGATTTTTTTTCTCTTGCTATTTTTTTTAGGGAGTCAACTATATATGAAAGGGCAGGAAGGTTTTGAGCTTCCTGGCGGGACAAAAAAAGACAAGATAAAATTTGAATTAGTAAATAACCTGGTCATTATTCCCGTAGAATTGAATGGTACCAAACTCTCTTTTTTATTAGATACAGGTGTAAATACCACATTGGTTTTCAGCATTGCTGAAAATGACTCCTTAAACCTTAACAATGCAATACCTACTAAAATAAGAGGTCTGGGAGCGGGTGGAAGTATTGATGCGCTTGAAAGTAAAAACAACACCTTGCAGGTTGGCGAAGCCATAGATAAAACACATTCTTTATATGTTATTTTTGATGAATCGCTCAACTTTTCTTCAAGAATGGGCGTTCCTGTACATGGAATTTTAGGGTATGATTTCTTTAAGAATTTTGTAGTAAAAACAGATTACACTTCAAAAAAGCTAACCCTATACAACCCGAAAACCTTTATAAGACAGCCCTGGCGAAAGCACGAAGCGTTCGACCTGGAGTTTACTGCTAATAAGCCTTTTGTTACCGTTAAAATTTCAGAAGAGAACGGACTTCAAAATATACCCCTGCTTATAGATTCCGGTTCTAGTGACGGCTTGTGGCTGTTTAGGGAAAAAAATTATATTTCGGAAACACCCAAAAACTATTTCGATGATTTTCTGGGACTGGGACTAAGTGGGAATATCTTTGGGAAGCGTTCAAAAATAGATGAGGTTGTCATTGGTGAGTATCGTTTAAAAAATGTTAGTGCTTCTTTTCCAAACCAAGAGGCACTTCGTAACATTGTTTTCTTTAAACACAGGCATGGAAGTATAGGCGCCGCAATATTAAAGCGATTTACTGTATTTATGGATTATAAGAATGGCAAGATGTATCTAAAGAAAAACAGCAATTTCTCAAAACCTTTCTATTACAATATGGCGGGTATTACTTTGCAGCACGATGGGACTGTGACCGTTAAGGATGTACAGGATTTTAGGACTGGCTCTTTAAATTTAAGCCAAAGTGACCGTAATAATGGTTCTATTACTATTCCAGTGAGCCCTACCTATTCATTTTTCTTGGCTCCCCGAATTGTGATTGCCGAACTCAGGGTTAATTCGCCAGGAGCTCAGGCAGGACTTAAAAAAGGAGACGAAGTAGTTTCTGTAAACAACAAATTAGCTTATAAGTACAAACTTTATGAGTTGTCTGCGTTGTTTAGTTCCAAAGAAAATAAGACCATCTATATGGTTGTTGAGCGTGATGGTAAACAAATAAAAAAGAAGTTTAAGCTACGTAGAATACTATAAAAAAAAGCCAATTCTTCATAGAATTGGCTTTAGTTTTATTAAAAAGTAATGTTTTACTGCATAACACTTTGTCCTTCCGGTAAAACTTCTCCTTTAATTTTTAATGCTTTTACTGGCTCATCTGCGTTAGAATAAACAGTAACTGTTTTTCTGATAGGGCCTACTTTATTTTCAGTATCGTATTTTACTTCTATAATTCCATTTTCACCTGGAGCAACCGGTCCTTTAGGTTTTTTAGGAATAGTACATCCACAACTGGATTTTACGTCGCTTACAACCAGCGGCTGGTCACCAACATTAGTAAATTCAAATACGCGTACACCGTCACTTCCTTTGGCTACTTTTCCGTAGTCAATTGTTTCGGTTTTAAACTTAAATTTTGCCTGTGCATTCATCGCAACTCCTGCGAATAAAACAATGGCAATTAACAATAATTTTTTCATGATTTCTAAGATTTTGGTATGGCTAATGTAGGTAACTTTTATGCAACCTGCAAACCAAGTTATTCACTTTATAATTTTATAATACTATGGTAAGTGCTATTTTTGTAAACTATTTCAAAAATTAGACCAAACTATGGCACTAGCTGCAAAATATAACTCACAATCGGTTGAAGACAAGTGGTATGACTACTGGATGGAGCATGGATATTTTCATTCTGAAGTGAATGAAAAGGAACCGTATACCATTGTAATTCCGCCACCAAACGTCACGGGTGTGTTACACATGGGCCATATGTTGAACAATACGTTGCAGGATGTACTCATACGCCGTGCGCGTTTAAAAGGGTATAACGCTTGTTGGGTACCCGGAACAGACCATGCGTCTATTGCTACTGAAGCTAAAGTAGTAGCCAAATTAAAAGAAGAGGGTATTGAAAAAGACAGCCTTACTCGGGATGAATTTTTAGAACACGCCTGGGAATGGACCCACAAACACGGGGGAATTATTCTTGAACAATTAAAAAAACTAGGAGCTTCCTGTGATTGGGAGCGAACTAAATTTACCATGGACGAAGATTTGTCCAAATCGGTTAGTAAGGTTTTTGTAGATTTATATAACAAAGGTAAGGTGTACAGAGGGTACCGAATGGTAAACTGGGATCCACAGGCCAAAACCACCTTAAGTGACGAAGAGGTTAATTACATTGAAAAGCAAGGGAATTTATACTATCTAAACTATAAGATTGAAGGTTCTGAAGACTCTTTAACCATTGCTACCACACGTCCTGAAACTATCATGGGCGATACCGCTATTTGTATTAACCCAAATGACAAGCGTTTTACCCACTTGAAAGGTAAAAAAGCAATTGTGCCTATCTGCAACCGTGTCGTGCCAATTATTGAAGACGAATATGTAGATGTAGAATTTGGTACAGGATGCTTAAAAGTAACACCGGCTCATGACGAAAACGATAAAATGCTGGGCGATAAACACAAGCTGGAAGTGATCGATATATTTAATGACGATGCTACCCTGAATAGCTTCGGGATGCATTATGAAGGGAAAGACCGCTTTGTAGCACGTCGTGAAATCGTTAAAGAACTGGAAGGTTCTGGCGTTTTGATCAAAACCGAACAACACACCAATAAAATTGGAACAAGCGAAAGAACAGGCGCTGTAATTGAGCCGAAACTAAGCGACCAGTGGTTTCTTGATATGAAAACGTTAGCGAAACCCGCGCTGGATGCTGTATTGGAAAAAGATGTGAATTTAGTTCCTGAAAAGTTTGTAAATACCTACCGTCACTGGATGGAAAACGTTCGCGATTGGAATATATCACGCCAGTTATGGTGGGGACATCAGATTCCTGCGTATTTCTATGGCGATGGAAAAGAAGACTACGTAGTTGCCGAAACGATAGAAGCAGCTTTAAAACTAGCGCAAGAAAAAACTGATAACGATCAACTAACTACTGCCGATTTAAAACAAGACCCGGATGCACTTGATACCTGGTTTTCTTCCTGGTTATGGCCTATAAGTGTTTTTAACGGAATTATGGAGCCGGATAATGAAGAAATTAACTACTACTATCCTACGAACGATCTGGTTACAGCACCAGAAATCTTATTTTTCTGGGTGGCACGTATGATCATTGCCGGTTATGAATACCGCGGTGAAAAACCTTTTACTAATGTATATTTAACGGGGATTGTACGGGACAAGCAGCGCCGAAAGATGAGTAAGCAGCTAGGAAATTCCCCAGACCCTATTGCATTAATGAATCAATATGGGGCAGACGGGATACGTGTAGGGATGCTGCTAAGCTCACCGGCAGGAAACGATTTAATGTTTGACGAAGACCTGTGCAAGCAAGGGAGTGGATTTGTAAATAAAATCTGGAACGCCTATCGTTTAATAGAAGGGTGGGAGGTTTCAGAAACCGAACCCGCTTCCGAAGCTTCAAAAATTGCAATTTCGTGGTATAAAAGTAAATTCCAGAAAACAATTGCAGAGCTAGAAGACCACTACAGTAAATACCGTATTAGCGATGCGCTCATGAGTACGTATAAACTGGTTTGGGACGATTTTTGTTCCTGGTTGCTGGAAATGGTAAAACCAGAATACCAAAAACCCATTGCTGCTGAAACCTATGCTGAGGTGATTTCAATTCTGGAGGAAAACTTAAAAGTGTTGCACCCGTTCGTACCTTTTATTTCTGAAGAGATCTGGCAACATATTACTGAAAGAACACCGGAAAAAGCATTGATAATCTCCCAATGGCCTAAAACTTCAGATGTTGACACGCAGATCATTAAAAACTTTGACGTGGCCTCTGAAGTAATTTCAGGAATACGAACCATTCGAAAGCAGAAGAACATTTCATTTAAAGACTCAATCTCGCTTTCAGTTATTAATAATGAAAAAGCTAGTACGCAGTTTGATGCGGTGATTTCAAAACTGGGAAATATTTCTGAATTAAATTATGTAGACGCACCCGTAGATGGAGCGCTTACTTTCCGTGTAAAATCGAACGAGTATTTTATACCTATTGAAGGTGCAATTAACGTTGAAGAAGAAATAGAAAAGCTTCAAGAAGAGCTAATATATACCGAAGGCTTTTTAAAGAGTGTTCAGAAAAAGCTAAGTAACGAGCGTTTTGTTGCGGGAGCCCCCGAAAAGGTTGTTGCTATAGAAAAGCAAAAAGAGGCAGATGCCCTTGCAAAGATTGAAACAATTAAGGCAAGCCTTGCAGGATTGCAATAGTCAAAACCCGTTAAAAACCTTTAAATTGTTTTAAAATCACGTTAAATCCCTCTTTCTGAGGTGTGATTGTCTGTATCTTGCTGTAAAACCAAGAGTAATGGAACAAGCAAAGTATGATCAAATGCAAGCAATGCTGAACAAGCTGGAGGATATTAAAAACAGCCAGGAAAGTATTATAGACAAGATTAATCACGTAATCACAGACCTTTTTCAAAACCCCGATAAAGATCTTGAAAAAGTGATGGAAGAGGCGCATCAAAGAGCTTCAGATAATGTAGACAAGATTCGTGATGCGATGGAGGAATATGAAATAAAATTCAACAAAGCACAGCAATCGTAATTTAAAATAAACACTTACTAATTAATGGCAGTCCTAAAGGGCTGTCATTTTTTTTACTTTCTATATAAAAAATACTGGTTCACAGCATCAATATATTCCTGCTTTGCTTCATCTTGAGACAGGTCTTTAGTTTGAAACAGTGCATTGGTTTTAAAGGCGCTTATTAAAGGGTTACTTCCGCTGGGACGGTCCTCACTATTGGTAGCTTTTTTGTAATAGGCATAGAGACGTAATAAGACATCGGCTGGGAAAGCTTCTTCGTGCTCGTTTATGCTTTGCACAGCTTTTTTAAAAGCGATATCTAATTCTTCCGAAGTCATTACTATAATTTATGGACTTTTTTAAGTGCCTAAAGTTATGGGCTTACGTGCACTAAAGTTGTGTTCATCTTTAATTTTGCCTACAGCCTACTTTTCTGCTAGCACGGTAATGCCCCCTTTAACTTTCTCATTAAGAGCTACGTTAATTTTTGTTCCAAGAGGCAAGTAAATATCTACGCGAGAGCCAAATTTTATAAAGCCGCTATCGCTGGCCTGCTCAACGGTTTCACCTTCTTTGGCGTAGTTTACAATACGTTTTGCTAAAGCTCCTGCTATTTGGCGGTGCAAAACCTCTCCAAAGGTTTCAGACTTTACTACTACCGTTGTTCTTTCGTTTTCTTCGCTGGATTTTGGGTGCCAGGCAACTAAAAATTTTCCAGGATGATATTTACTGAATGTTACATTTCCGCCCACGGGATAGCGGGTTACGTGTACATTAATAGGCGACATAAAAACGGAGACTTGTAAGCGTTTGTCCTTAAAGTATTCCTTTTCGAATACTTCTTCAATTACCACTACTTTTCCGTCTACAGGAGATAACACGTGCGTTTCATTTAAAGGAAAGTGTCTTTTAGGATTTCTGAAAAACTGAAGAATCAACAATAAAAAGACGACCAGGGTTAAAATGATCCCCCCTTTGTAAAGCTGGTCACCTACAAAATAATTGGCCACCAGGCTTAAGATGACAACCAGAGAAAAACTGATTAAAATTATTTTATTTCCTTCTTTATGAAACATAATCTACAATTAATAAAAATGCATATAAAAACGGACTCGCATACATAATGCTGTCCAGTCTATCGTATAACCCTCCATGCCCGGGCATTAGGGATCCGCTGTCTTTAACACCGGCCTGACGTTTAAATTTTGATTGTACAAGGTCGCCTATTGTACCAAATAAAGAGGCAATTAAAGCCAGGCAAATCCACACCCACAGCTCGTATAATTCTGTAAAGTTAAAGATAATAAATGCTGCCAACATGGATCCTGCGATACCGCCTAAAAAACCTTCTACGGTTTTGTTTGGAGAAATTCGTTCAATTAACTTATGTTTTCCAAAGGATTTACCTACCATATACGCCATACAATCGTTACTCCAGATAAGGGTGAAAATACCGATGATGAGTTTTGGGAAAAAATCGTTTTGCTGAAAAGGGATAAGGGTAAGAAATACAAACCCACTGATAACATAAAAAATTACAGTGATGTATTTTTTCTTTTCGAACATTGGAATTTTTGTTGTCCACAGTATGTCTTTCAGTAAAAATAGGTTTACAAAGCACGTTAAGATGAGATACAGATAAATCGCGTTACTATCGAAAATATCGTAGCTCAAAAAGTACATAAATCCTATAAGCAAGACATAGGCTATGTAGCTTTTAAGGTGTACAAGGCGTAAAAACTCGGTAAGGGTGATTCCGGCAAGAATCAGGAAAAGTACCATCAACCATTCGTGCGAGGTGTACATCGAGAATACAATGATAACAACATAGAGTAATCCCGAAATGGTCCGAACGATAAGTTCTTTCATAAATTAAAGGTCTTCCAGAAGCAGCAAATATAAGTTTTTTGTGCTACTTCCATAACTCATAAAGTCCTTTTCTTTCTTACTCTCAAAGTCTTGAATGGTCGTAATGTTGCTAGGGATTTTACCCTGGCACTGGTTTTTTATAATGCGCAGGCCTTCGCTAATGGTGTCAACTAACTGACTGGTAGTAGCAAAGATAATAATGTTGTCTGGAAGTTCATGGAGTTTCTTTTCCTTCATCTGGTTTGAAGAGAGCAGGATGGAGCCGTTGTTGGCAACCAGGCTTTCACAGGTAGAAAGAAAAAAAGTGGTGTTTCCTTTTTTGCTGAAGGTTAAGTTAAAACCATCAAATCGTGAGATGAGTTGTTCGTTAATACAGAAGACATCGGTTTCATACCAATCGTTTTCTAAAAGAATATTGTCAAAAGCTTCTAAGGTTTCTTCAAGATTTTCGCAGTAGAGAAATTTCCCGCCGTTTTTATTAAAGTTATAGGTGAATTTTTCGTCTATGGGAAGTTTTTCTTCTGGGTAATATTTACCTCTTGCTTCTTTTTCTGAAGCTTTATTCTTATTGGGGTTTAAAAGTCTTTTAAATAGACTCATGCAGTACTAGTATTGAGGAGTGTAAATAGCTTTTGCTGTAAAGATAAAAAATCTTAGTTGAAGTATAGTTCAACAAACCAAAAGTTTATATAATTACAACGTCTCTTACTCGTCTACTATTGTCTTTGTTTCACTTGTTTCAGAAGGAGGAATAATAGGTGGCGTAGTTTCAGTTAGCTTCACCTCTTCCGGTTTCTTAAAAGGACGCTTTCCAAAAATACGCTCTAAACTTTCCTTGAAAATAACTTCTTTTTCTAGTAATTCTTCAGCTAACAAGGTAAGCTTATCTTTATTATCTTCCAGCAACTTGATGGCTCTTTGGTATTGTTCTTCAATAATACTGGAGATTTCCTTGTCAATAGCTTCCGCAGTTTTTTCACTGTAAGGTTTGCTAAAGTTATATTCAGACTGTCCTGAAGAATCGTAATAGGTTAAATTTCCGATCTTTTCATTCAATCCATATATGGTCACCATAGCACGGGCTTGTTTGGTCACTTTTTCAAGATCACTCAAGGCGCCTGTGGATATTTTATCGAAAATCACCCGTTCTGCAGCACGGCCACCCATGGTTGCGCACATTTCGTCCAGCATTTGTTCAGGACGCACAATTAAGCGTTCTTCCGGTAAATACCAGGCAGCACCCAGGGATTGCCCACGTGGTACTATGGTAACTTTTACCAGCGGCGCGGCATGCTCCAGCATCCAGCTTACAGTGGCGTGACCAGCTTCGTGAAAAGCAATTGCTTTTTTCTCGTCCGGGGTAATGATTTTATTTTTCTTTTCAAGACCGCCCACAATCCTGTCTACAGCATCTAAGAAATCCTGTTTTGTAACCGCCTTCTTTTCTTTACGCGCAGCGATAAGTGCGGCTTCGTTACATACGTTTGCAATATCTGCTCCTGAAAACCCTGGGGTTTGTTTTGCTAAGAAATCTGTATCCAGCGAATCGTCCTGTACGATAGGGCGCAAGTGTACTTCAAAAATTTCCTTACGCTCCCGAACGTCCGGAAGGTCCACATAAATCTGTCGGTCGAAACGTCCGGCACGCATTAATGCTTTGTCCAGAACATCGGCACGGTTGGTTGCTGCTACCACAATTACGTTGGTATTGGTTCCAAAACCGTCCATTTCGGTCAGTAGTTGGTTTAAGGTATTTTCACGCTCGTCGTTAGAGCCAGAGAAGTTGTTTTTTCCTCTTGCACGACCAATGGCGTCAATTTCATCAATAAATATAATAGACGGAGATTTTTCCTTTGCCTGCTTAAATAAGTCACGTACACGGGAAGCACCTACTCCTACGAACATTTCTACAAAATCTGAACCGGACAGGGAGAAAAATGGTACTTGCGCTTCTCCTGCTACTGCTTTTGCGAGTAGAGTTTTACCTGTTCCCGGAGGGCCAACTAACAGGGCTCCTTTCGGAATTTTTCCACCCAAGGAGGTATACTTTTCAGGATTTTTCAAGAAGTCTACAATTTCCTGTACTTCTTCTTTAGCGCCTTCCAGTCCTGCAACGTCTTTAAACGATGTTTTTACATCGGTTTTTTCATCAAAAAGTTTTGCTTTCGATTTTCCAATATTGAAAATCTGCCCACCGGCACCACCACCGGCACCAGAAGACATACGGCGCATGATAAAGATCCAGATACCAATAATTACGGCAAAGAAAATAATAGAGGGTAAAAATTCGGCCAATAGATTGGTTTCGGTGTCCCAGACAACTTTGGTGTCAATATTATTTTCAGCTTTTATGGTGTTTATGCTGTTTTCAAAATTTTGAAGATCTCCAAATTCAAACTGGTAAAAAGCCTCATTAGCACCTGGGGCTAATAATGAATTATCATTCTTTTTAGCGTGTACCTGTTTTTTCTTTGCTTCTGGAGTTAAGTAGATTTTGGCTACTTTCTTGTTTACAATCTCCACTTTCTCTATATCCCCATCTCTAAGGAAGGTTTGGAAATCGGATTGCGTAGTTTTCTTAGGTTGTGTAAGTCCGCCACCAAAAAACTGGCTAAACAGAATTACAACTATAAAAATTATAGCGTATATCCAGTAGTAATTAAACTTAGGTTTACGCGCTTCAGGTTTTTTATTTTCTTTAGCCATGCGGCGTGTTTGTTTTTAGTAAGTGGTTTCTATTTTAACAGTTTTGGCATCTCCCCAAAGACCTTCGATATCGTAAAATTCACGAATTTGTTTCTGGAAAACGTGCACAACGATATGAACATAATCCATTAAGATCCATTCGGCATTTTCAGTACCTTCAATGTGCCACGCTTTTTCTTTCAAGCTTTTACTAACTGTTTTTTGTATGGAGTTAACGATAGCATTTACCTGTGTGTTTGAGGTACCATCGCAAATAATGAAGTAATCGCAAACGGTATTTTCCAACTCTCTAAGGTCCAATATTTCAATGTTTTGACCTTTCACTTCCTCAATACCTTTAATGATATGAGCTACCAGTATGTCTTTGTCGGTTTCTTTTTTTGACATTCAATAATTTTATTTGTGCAAAGTTATCACTTTTTTGTTTCTTTAACGTGGTTCTACCCTGCAAGTAACTTTAAAATATTTCAATTGAATATAATCAAACTTAATGCCATTGACTCCACAAACTCCTACCTAAAACAAATGGTAGTGAATAGCCTTGTTGAAGATGAACTTGTGGTCACGGCGGCCCAGCAAAAAAAGGGTAGGGGGCAACACGGTGCCCGTTGGCAGAGCCAGGCGGGTAAGGGCCTTGCATGTAGCTTGTTTAAAAGGTTTGATAGGTTTCTAATTAAAGATCAGTTTTTGCTGAATATGCAGGTTTCACTAAGTGTTTTAGAGGCTCTCCAAGACCTTGGGATCCCAAAGGTTGCTGTAAAATGGCCTAACGACATTATGTCACACGGGCAAAAGTTGGCAGGTATTTTAATTGAAAATCAAATAAAAGGGAATTACATAGATTCAAGTATCATAGGTATTGGTCTAAATGTAAATGAAACTTCTTTTGATGAATTACCACAAGCAACATCCCTCAAATTGGTTTCAGGAAATACCTTTTCTGTTGAAGAGGTGCTTCAAAAAGTAGCTAAAAGTGTTTTTTCAACATTGAAAGCACTTCATGCCTCCAATTTTGAATTAATCCGAAAGAAGTATCACGAAAATTTATTCCGAAAAGATAAAATCTCAGTTTTTGAAACTCCCGCAGGCACACAAAAAAACGGAATTATACAGGGAGTCACTTTACAAGGAAAACTGCTAATTGCCCACGAAGACGAGGCAGTTATTGAATATGATTTAAAAGAAATAAAGTTATTACTCTAAAGGTTTAAATTGTTTCCAGGTTTGTTGCCAACGTTTCTAAAAACTTTGTAATGGGGCCTTTTATCATCATTTTCATCATGGGGTTGAAGTCTCCTTCAAACAAAAGCACAGCAGTCGAAGTGTTGTTAGTAACTTCAGTAATGTTTCCAGTGAGTGTAAAAGGCAGCTTATCGCTCATAGCGCCTAAAATAACCTGGTTGGGAGCATTCACTTCCTTTACTTCCAGCGCAATTTCTGGCATCCCTTTTAATGCAAAGACAAATGCATTTTCATTAATCACCTCAAATTTGCTGATGTTTTCTGGCATAAGTTGTTCAAAATTCTTCACGTCGCTTAAATAAGCGCATAAGTCAGTTGCAGCTTTTTGAACGGTTACTTTTTTACTTTCAATTTTCATTTAGATTGTTTTGGGGGGTGTTATGATTTTACAGTTGGGTTCCAGTTAGCGGGATCTTTACGCCATTGCGAAAGTACAGTAGCTTCGTTTGCATTAATGTAATTGGATCTTTCGGCTTGTATCAATAAATTTTCGTAATTGCTTAAGGTGTTTAAGGTTACTTTAGCATCTTTAAAATTTTTGGTAGCCACATCAAACCCGTACGTGAAAATTGCCAGCATGCCTTTTACGTTCACACCTGCTTCTTCTAAAGCATCTACAGCAAGAAGACTGCTTTTTCCAGTACTAATTAGGTCTTCAACAACTACAACATTCGCGCCTTTTTGAATAAAACCTTCAATTTTATTTTGACGCCCGTGTTTTTTTGCATCTGGACGAACATAACAAAACGGTACATTTAGAAAATCTGCAACCAATATCCCAATACCAATTGCACCTGTGGCAACCCCTGCAATAGCATCCGGTTTGCCGTATAGCTCTTCAATTTGCCTGGCGATTTGCTCTCGCAGGTATGTCCTGATCATAGGATACGACAGTGTAATGCGATTGTCACAGTAAATTGGAGATTGCCAGCCCGACGCCCAAGTAAAAGGGTTTTGTGGTTGTAATTTTATTGCATTAATTTGCAACAATAATTCAGCTGTTTTGTGAGCTGTTTCTTTATGTAAAATCATACTGCAAATGTATAAAGTTTTTGTAAAAGACATTCCAATAATTCTCTCTACTGAAAAAAAAATTGGAAGTAACTACAAGTCTATCCCTATTAAATTAGCTCGCTTCAAGAAAATTATTAAAAAAATTAATAATGGTGAGCTGTTGTATGTGAATTTATACCACAAGAATCCTGAAAAATTAGAGCAGTTTCTTTTTAAGAAGTTAAAGGTTGTGGAGGCCGGTGGCGGGATGGTTTTTAACGGAAAAAAGGAAATATTATTCATTAGAAGAAACTCCAAATGGGACCTGCCTAAAGGGAAGGTTGAAAAAGGAGAAAGCTATGAAGAAGCAGCCATTCGTGAAACCATGGAGGAAACGGGTGTAAAAGATCTACAGGTGAAGCGTTTTATAACAAAAACCTACCATGTGTTTAAGCGTAATGATAAATTTAGGCTGAAAGTAACCTATTGGTACGAAATGTATACAGACTACAATGGTGAGCTTATTCCTGAAGCTAACGAGGGCATTAAAAAAGTAAAATGGAAAAATTTTGAAAAAGCCCAAAAGGCATTGCAGGATTCTTACGAAAATATAAAGCTTTTGTTTCCGAAAGAATACCTAACCACCCACCCTAACGATAGGGTATCGTAAGTGCGTCGTTTCGTAATTGGGAGATTTTTTGTGAATCCAGTCTAACTGTGCAAACCAGTTATTTGCAAAGGCTGGGTCTTCGGCTTTTTTTGCTTCAAATTCTTTTTTAATTTCTGGATTGTCGTTCAGAAATTCAAATGCTTTATCTTCCCAGACATAGGGTGAAAACCCTTCTTTTTGCTGTAAAATAGTATCAAAAAAGTTCCAGTTAAAAAAGGAGTCTACTGCCGATGGTTCCAGTGTTTCCAGTAAATAGCGAACGCCGTACTGATTGGTTTCAACAATGTAATCTCCTTTTTTTATGGTAACATTTTCTGTGGTTGCTTCCACTTGAGTGTTGTAGTGTAAGTAATGTCCTTCGTAAGGAGTCTGACGGGTTTGATAGTCTTTAATATGGTATACTTCTGCAGAGAGAGTTGTGTCTTTAGGTGCTCTTTCGTACTTGATCTTGTTCTGTTTCAGTAAATCAATCACATGCCATTGCCCTTGCGGGATGATATACTTTTCGGGAATCGTAACGCTGGCTGTGGGTTTAAAAGTATTGTAATAGGTGGTTTCTCTTGTGAACGGTTTGTCGCGGTCAAATTTCAACCTGTTTTGACCGGTTACTACGCTAGGGATACGGCTGGCTTCATACCCTTTAAATTGTAAGGTTGTAGTTTTACTGCTGTCCACCTGCCATTGAATAGGATAGGTGTTTCCGGTTTTATAAAGATCTCTGTCAGCTTTTTTCAGGGTTTTTACAACTTCGGTATCTTCATCTGCAATCTTTAGAAACTGTTTCATTAATTCGTAGGTTCCTTCAACCCGTTGTTTGTAAGGTTTTAGCATATGGGTTTCTACCATCATCCCTACAGTTCCGTACAAGGTGGTATAGCCTGTGGAATATCTGGGGGAGTCCATAAACTGGGTGAAACCAGCTTCCGGGGATTGGTTAAACACGTTTACATAAGGAGTAATGTCCCACTTGTTCTTTTGAAGGCTGTCTTCCAGCCTCGGCATAAAAGAGGTATGTACGTATTCTCCCAGTTCTCCGCCTAGTTTATTATGCTGCGTAAATAAATGGGTAAGAGTATACTGGTAGTCTGCTCCATTACTCACGTGATTGTCTATAAAATAATCTGGTTTTACAATGCTGAAGATATTAGCAAATGCCTTTGCATTTTTTGTATCTGCTTTTATAAAGTCTCTGTTTAAGTCGTAATTTCTGGCATTGCCTCTAAAGCCATACTCTTTTGGACCGTTTTGATTGGTTCGGGAGTGGGAGTTCCGGTTTAAGGCACCCCCAATATTATAGATGGGAATAACTGCAATAATTAAATTCTTAGGTGCTTCAATTTTTCCATCTGCCAAATCGCGAAGTAGAAGCATACTGGCATCTATACCATCACTTTCTCCGGGGTGAATACCATTATTAATAAGAAGAATGCTCCTAGTGTCGTTTGTTGAAAATTCCGATTCAAACGAACGATTAGGATTATATGTCACTAAATGTAACGGCTCTCCACTATCTGTTTTTTGCATGTCGTATACAGCTACAGCATTGTGGGTTTCCGACAAATTTTTGTAAAAAGAGATGACCTCTTGATAGGTAGCTGTCTCCAGACCCGCTGAAGTTTCAAAGCGAGTTTCAAAAGTAAAGTTGGTTGTTGCCTTTTTTTTTGAACAGCTTGAAAAAAGGATAATTGTGATAAAAAGAGGTAAAGAGTACGATTTTAACATTTTTTTTGCATAAAAGTTGTACATAAAATTAATAAAATGTGCGGTAAATTGAAATGGTTGTTTATATTTGTTGTTCAATATTAAACTTTAAATACATAATTATTATGAAAAAAATTACTTTTTTAGCGGCGGCTCTTGTAGGTTTTGCAGGTTTCGCACAAAGTTTTGACGCTGTATCAAACGCTGTTTCTTCAACTCCTGCTACAGGTGAGGCAGTACTTTGGGACCAGCCTAGAGAAGAAACTGGTGGAATCGTTTCTTGTATCAACAACGTTCCATCTGGTGTATTTTCTGCTGACGATTTCGTTTTAGCTGAATCTAGCAGAATCGATATGATTCGAGTAAGCGGATTTAACAACAATGCAAACTTAGAAACAGACATTACAGGATATAGCCTTTACATCTACGAAGATGCATTTGGTTTGCCATCTGGTGATCCAAGTTCTGCTGGAGACGGAGTATTCGAAGCTATCGAATTAGATCCAGCTGATCCTGCATTAACGGCTGATTATACAGTTGGAGATGTTTCTTTCACAGTAGACATTGGAATGGTAAATGGTGGTGATTTAGTATTACCAGCTGGTAACTACTGGGTAGTTGCTGCACCAAGTATCGATATTCCAGACTTCGACGGAGGTAACCGTTGGAACTGGAGCCAGGGAACAGAGCAAGCTGGAGGAGAAGCTAGTGCTGTTTTAATTGATGTTGATGACAACTTTGGTGGTGGTTTCACTACTTGGACAGACTTTGCTACTTTAGGTATCGCTTGGGATGGTCTTGTGTTTACTGTTGAAGGTGAGCCACAAGAAATCATCGGAGTAAACGATAACCTTGCTTCTGTAGTTTCTATTTTCCCTAACCCAACTCAAGACAGATTAAATGTTTCTGTTCCTTCTGATGTAAAGATCAACAATGCTGTTCTTTATGATGTATTAGGAAAAGACACTGGTCTTAGATTGTCTAACGGGACTATCAATACTTCTAGCCTTGCAAGAGGAGTTTACATGTTAAACATCCAAACTGACAGAGGTACTTTAACTGAGAAGATTGTTAAGCAATAAGCTATTTATTAAAATAGAGTATCTTATTATAAGAAAAAGCTCCACACTAGTGGGGCTTTTTTTATGCCTTTATTTTTCACACATATACTGGTAAAGAACGTTAGCGTTAAAGCAATGCATACGATGTTGTATTGACGTTCTGTTTCTTAGAAGAGTAAGAGGCTGTTAAGTGCCTCTTGCCACTATTACAGTTATTACTACCAGAAGAGCTGCCGTAGCTACAATTACTACTGAATTTGTAACGTTAGAGCAACTATAGGATCCTCTCTTTATAGTTTCTAAATGAGCCTTACCAATAGCCAGTTGGTTTGTGCTGAAGTTTTCCACGAAGTATCTTTACTAATGTATTGTGTAGCACATTTACCCAGGGCTGGGGTATAGAAACAAAAAATCCTACTAAGAATAATTAGTAGGATTTTAAAAGTTATTAGATGAAGGTTGCTTACCCGTTCATTGAAATAAGGAACTCTTCGTTGTTTTTAGTTTGTCTAAAGCGATCATTAATAAATTCCATAGCTTCTACCGGGTTCATATCTGCTAGGTATTTTCGCATTACCCACATACGTTGTATGGTATTTTCATCAAGTAATATATCGTCACGACGGGTGCTTGAAGACGTAAGGTCTATAGCAGGGAAGATACGACGGTTAGATATTTTTCTGTCTAACTGTAGTTCCATGTTACCTGTACCCTTAAATTCTTCAAAGATTACTTCGTCCATTTTACTCCCTGTTTCAGTAAGTGCTGTGGCGATAATACTTAAAGAACCACCATTTTCAATATTACGTGCCGCACCAAAGAAACGTTTCGGTTTGTGCAGTGCATTTGCATCTACACCCCCACTTAAAATCTTACCACTGGCTGGCTGTACTGTGTTATAAGCTCTAGCCAAACGGGTAATAGAATCCAGTAGTATTACTACATCGTGGCCACATTCAACCAATCTTTTAGCCTTATCAATTACTAGGTTGGCAACGCGAACGTGTTCTGTAGCTTCTTTGTCAAAAGTTGAAGCAACTACCTCGCCGTTTACATTACGTTGCATATCGGTAACTTCCTCCGGGCGCTCGTCAATCAATAAAATTATCTGGTATACCTCAGGATGGTTTGCGGCAATAGCATTTGCAATATCCTTAAGTAACATTGTTTTACCTGTTTTAGGTTGTGAGACAATCATACCACGTTGTCCTTTTCCTATAGGAGCAAAAAGGTCGATAATTCTCGTAGAAATGGTACTTTGCTTATCGGCCAGATTAAATTTTTCCTGTGGAAACAGCGGTGTTAAGTGCTCAAAAGAAACACGGTCTCTTACTACATTCGGGTTTAGGCCGTTAATTTTATTCACCTTAATAAGTGGAAAATACTTCTCACCTTCTTTCGGTGGACGTACCTCTCCAAGTACGGTATCTCCAGATTTTAATCCGAATAAACGTATTTGCGATTGCGATACATAAATATCGTCTGGAGAAGAAAGGTAATTGTAGTCACTGGAGCGCAAAAAGCCATAACCGTCTTGCATGATATCCAGAACACCTTCACTTTCTATAATTCCATCAAACTCATAGTCTGGTTCTTTATAGCGGTTTCGGGTATCTTTATTACCGTTATTTTTATGCTGTCCTTTGTTAGAACGATTTGTATTTCGGTTATCGTTCTTAGTATTTTTGTTTGTGTCTTTCTGATTTCTTTGGCGATTATCACTTTTATTGGACTTGTCGCTTTTATCGTTATTAGACTGTTGTTTTTGATCAGAATTAGACTTTGCAGCCTCTTTTTTAGAGTCGTTGCGTGTGTTTTTTTTCTGAGAGTCCGATCTTTTGTTGTCTGAACTCTGGTTGCGATTGTCGCTTTTAGGAGCCCGTTTTTGTGGAGCCTTTTTATCTGTAGACTCTGTTTTGGTATCCGAAGACTCTGTATTCTTTGTAGAAGTGGCTGCAGGAGCTGCTTTTTCTTCAGTCACAACAGATTTTACGGCCTTAGGATTGGCAGCTTGGTAATCTAGTATCTGGTATACTAGGTCTAATTTTTTGAGGCTTCTGTATTTGGGTACTTTTAAAGTTTTAGCCAATTCCTGAAGCTCAGGTAGCTTTTTTGCTTTTAATTCTGAAATTTCTAACATGTAAGTATAGGAATAATGTTTAGTTGATTGTAAAAAATCGTTATCGTTAAGAAGATACTTTTATTGAAAAATATATCGAAGACTAAGTAACCTTTATTGAGGTGGTTACGAATTGATGTTACAATAATACGATAATATTTTAAATTGAACGGTTAAATCTTTCAAAAAGAAACCTTATTTTTGCTTCCGCTAAAGCAAGTACGCAATGTTACAACGCATACAAACTGTATATATAATTATTTCTGCCCTGGTAATGGGTTGCTTGTATATCTGGTTTCCTTCTATTGTAGATGAAGCTGGTAACACTGTAATTGCAAGAAATGAAGTTTTAGTTTTCGGACTTGTTTTTGTTTCCATAGCTTTGGCAATTATATCAATTTTGAGTTTTAAGAAACGGCAATTCCAGTTTGTGATGAACCGTTTAAACATCATATCAAACTTTGTATTACTGGGAGTTTTCGT
>TARA_R100000935_G_scaffold1847_3_pt1 | contig 73979 bp, 59 predicted proteins | sample TARA_R100000935 | Tara Oceans TARA_R100000935 (sample SAMEA2621502) | marine metagenome | biome: marine biome (ENVO:00000447); feature: surface water layer (ENVO:00002042); material: "saline water (ENVO:00002010), including plankton (ENVO:xxxxxxxx)" | depth 5 m
TTACAGTCTGCCCTCGTTGGCCGCTTGAGTATCTCCCCGGACCATTCAAAATTCTGAATTTAAGATTCAAGATTTCAAATTAAATTTTCAGTATTTCAAGAGCCGATGGAGGGACTCCCTTCGACTGCGCTCAGGATAAACTTCTCATCCCAATTAAACTTTGTTTTAAACTTAAAACCAAGCTAATTACCTGACACACTTTTCAATTTTTCAAGAGCCGATGGAGGGACTCGAACCCACGACCTGCTGATTACAAATCAGCTGCTCTAGCCAGCTGAGCTACATCGGCTTTTTGACTTTTTCACACCAAAATGTTGACATAAAAAAGTCCGCTATTTCTAACGGACTGCAAAGATATACGAATTATTATTTCCACAAAACTTTTTCTAAAATATTTTCAAGCAAAAGCACGTTGTTTTTGCTTCCGCTTTTTAAGTTGCCGTTCTAGCGACTGCACACATTCGTCAAGCGCAGCCTCAAAAGTTTTAGATTCCTTCTTGCAAATCAGATTACTACCTGGAACACTTAGTAAAATTTCAGTACTCTTATTTTCTTTTTCACTTGTTTTTTGAACTTTCAAAAAAACATCTGCTGCCACAATTTTGTCGTAAAATTGTTCTAATTTCTGTAATCGCTTTTCAATAAAAACCAACAGGTCTTTCTTAACTGCGAAATTTGGAGCTTGCACATTTACCTTCATACATTAGATTTTAAGATTAATACTATTTAGAATTTCTGGGGTGAGCATTCTGGTACACCTGTTTTAATTGCGCAATACTATTGTGCGTATACACCTGGGTAGAAGCCAGACTTGAGTGCCCGAGCAGTTCCTTTACTGCATTTAAATCTGCGCCTTCGTTTAAAAGGTGGGTTGCAAAAGAATGTCTTAGAATATGTGGACTTCTCTTCACCTTCACAGAAGCTTTACTAAAATAATTATTTATAATTCTATACACAAGTGTTTCGTATATTTTATCTCCTTTAGGGGTTAGCAGTAAAAAATCCTTGTCATTTATAGACTCCAATTTGTTTCTTTCAGATATAAACTGCTCCAGAGACTTAGCGACTGGAGAAAGCAACGGGATAATTCGTTCTTTGTTTCTTTTACCCAGAACCTTTATTGTTTTCTGAGCACTAGAAATATTATTCACCTTAAGCCCTATAAGTTCTGCTCTCCGCATTCCTGTAGAGTAAAACAGCTCTACTATTAGCTTGTTTCGTATTCCCTCATACCCCTCCTCAGCCTGAAGTAGCTCCAAAACATCTTGTATTTCTTTTTCTGAAAATGGAACTTGTAGTTTTTTTGAAGTTTTTAACGCCTTGTGCTGTGCCAGAGGAGTGACCTCAATTTGCTTCGTTTTCAGCAGAAATTTATAATACGTTTTTAAAGAAGATATTTTACGATTGATACTTCTATTGGCAATTCCCTGATCCACCAAAGAAACAATCCAACTTCTAACAATAGCGTAGTTTACATCAATAATATCTTTATAGTCATACCCCTCTTTTGCAAACTGAAGAAAATCGCTTAAATCCTTTTGATACGCCACCACGGTATGTTGAGAATATTTTTTCTCAAGGGACAAGTAGTCGATAAACTTCTGAAAGGGCATATGAGGAGGTACAGTTTACGAGGTACGGTTCACGAATTGGAGATTAACCATTAAAGATACATAACATTTTGGTGCTGCGGATACTGTGTATTAATTTATGAGTTTTATTAAAGAAAATCAGCTTAACAATAGCGAGAAAACAAAAACGACAATAGCATCAAAAATATCGAGAGCAAAGCAAACAAACAACACTAGAAGTCATAACACAAAAAAATCCGTTGAACGAAATGCTCAACGGATTTTATAGTATTTCAATACAAAGAAATCTCTAGATTTCTTCTGCATCTCTAAGTCCTTGAATGTACTGTGCTTTCTGGATTTCTTTTCTTCTCACAACCGATGGCTTTGAGAATGCCTGACGTGCACGTAGCTGGCGCATAGTTCCTGTACGATCAAACTTACGCTTGAAACGCTTCAGCGCTCTGTCTATATTTTCTCCGTCTTTAACTGGTATAATTAACATAGTGTCATAACCTCCTCTCTTTTGGACTGCAAAGATAATTTTAATTTTTGATTTACGATATACGAATTACGATTTTTTAATCTTAAAATTCGTACATTTAAAATCCGTACCTCGTCGCTCGTACTTCGAACTTCAGATCATTGTTTAAACAAAGAAGCTCTCGAGCTCAAATCCATAATAAGTTTTTCTTCTTCTTTACTTTCCAGGAGGACGTTGTAGTTTTTCCAGAAGTCTTTGTTATATACACGTGGCGAGAAAATATCTTCATCCCACGAGAGTGAATTTAATTCTTGTTTAACTTCAGTGGGATCCTGGATAATTTCAGTAAAAAGGATTTCTTGAGTTGTATAGTAGAACTGTTCCTCTTGCTCCTCTTTCAGTTTATCTGTTTCCTTGTACAATCTATCTGAAGAGCGATCCCCCACATTTACCAGCTTGGGTGTTTCATAATAGATATAGCTTGGGTACATCTTGTCTTCGTATTCTTTATAAGTGAGCACCAGTTTGTGATTGAGCGTTGTCCCAAAAAGACTCTTGCTACGCTTCTTTTGCACATCTGAAGCTGCGATCAACTCATATTCCACCTTTTTTATGGCGTAGTTGTCCCAGTAAATATAGATCCATCCCTTGGGTGCAAATCCTTCGTTATAGATTCCCGGGGTGTTTAAACCCGCAAAATCTTCTCCTTTATCGATTTCAATTTTATAGATCTTTCTACCATCGTCCACCAACACGGTATCTAATTTGAATTGATGTTTATCCAATACGTTTTTACCAAAAAGCGCTCCTACGTTGTTCGAATTACGAACTAAATTTAATCTGCTTTTAAACAAATTATCAAGCCCGTTAATTCGTTCATCGTTCCACTTAATTGCATTGATCAACGATGCTGTTTGTATGGTATCGCGACGCATCTGGCGCGATTTTAAATTCATGCGTCTTGTGTTCTTTAAATAGGTGTAGTACGAGAATAGACTATCTACATCTCTTAGGTCATAGCTTTTCCGGTTTTCGTCCACATTAATTTTCAGAAATTCTTCAGCTCCGGCTGCATAGCTGGAATCGTATAGTGTAATAGCACTTTCAATAAGCCACTTGTATTCTTTTTTGTTACGTTCTTTATGGCGTAGAAACCCTTTTTGCAAATAGGCTTGCTGCGGAAGATTCTTCTCCAGTTTTTCGAGGGCTCTAACAACAATTTCGTTACCCGTCTTAGGTCTTGTGGAACCCACAATTAAGACTTCATCCAAGGAAGCTACATCTTCTTCAAGGTAAATACTGAAGGTTTCATCAAAATCGTCTATATGAGTTCTGAAACTTTTATATCCAATAGAAGAAACCACCAAGGTATCACTAACATGCTCGTCCGGAACAGAAAGCAAAAACTTACCGTCTGTATTAGTTACCGTACCAATAGTAGTATTTTCAATATACACACTGGCACTTTCAATAGGCATTTGCGTGGTAAAATCTATAACGGTATTGGAGATGTCTTTTTGTGCATTCACATTAGCAAAGCAACACAAAACACTTACTACAATAAATAATCTAATGGATTGAAATTTCATAAAACTGGTACTTAAATCTGAATGTTTCTTTCACAAATCACGCCAAAGACAAGCTGCTTTTAAGTAGCCGGCTTGTAGTTTTTACCGTCCATCACCATTTTAGCAATTATTTCGCGCAATATCTCCGAAGTTCCACCACCAATAGGCCCAAGCCTACTGTCACGTAAATTTCTTGCCAGTGGGTATTCTTCCATATAACCGTACCCCCCCAACATTTGCAGGCAATCGTACGCTACCTCATCGGCAACTTTGGTAGAGATTAATTTGGACATTGTAGCCTCTTTTACAACATATTCGCCTTGGTCCAGACGTTGTGTAGTCACATAATTAAATGTTTTACACATCTCAATTTCCGAAGCCATTTGTGCTACTTTGTGACGTAATGCCTGAAACTTCGAAATAGACTTTCCAAAAGCTACACGTTCTTTCATATAAGCAATGGTGTACTCCAGCGCCCATTCACTACGTGCATGAGAGTTAATTCCCATTATTAGACGCTCCAAAGCAAAATGTTGCATAATGTATGGGAAGCCTTTGTTTTCTTCCCCCATTAAATTTTCAGCAGGGATTTCTACATTGTCGAAAGCTATTTCACCTGTATCACTGGCTCTCCAGCCTAATTTATCCAGTTTGGTTGCCGAAATACCCGGAGTATCACGGTCTACCACAAAAATACTGATCCCTTTATTTCCCATCTCCGGAGAAGTTTTAGCTGCTACAATTAAATAGTCACTGTACACCCCGTTGGTAATAAATGTTTTAGAACCATTGATGATGTATTTATCCGCTTTTTTTACGGCTGTGCTTCTCATTCCTGAAACATCACTACCACCAAAAGGCTCTGTAATACACAAACAGCCAATTTTTTCTCCTGTGATACTTGGAGCCAGGTATTTTTCTTTTTGTTCGTGATTTCCTTCTTTGTTTAAATGTGTCATTGCCAAATAGGCGTGTGCCCACATTGCAGCTGCAAATCCGCCAGAATTAATTTTCTGTAATTCTTCCAAAAAGATCACGGTATAAAAAAGATCGAGATCCATACCGCCGTACTGTTCCGGGTAATTGATCCCAAAATAGCCCATTTCTCCAAATTTCTCCCATACAAAACGTTCTATATGACCCGTTTTCTCCCACTTTTCAATATGTGGGACTACTTCCTTCTGAAGGAAATCCTGGAAACTCTTTCTGAAAAAATCGTGCTCTTCGGTAAAATATGTACTCATTGTTTTTTGTTTAGGTTTTGGGGGTTTGATTCAGCAATAAAATGCATCTCGATTGCCAGCCCGAAAGAATTTTTTCAATCTGGCGAACACTCAACCTTACATTGTTAATATTCATTATTCAACAGACAAATATAACTGAAATCGCTCTATTTTCTTAGCTGTGATGCCTTCAATTTTTTCTAGCTCCGCTAACGATTGTATTCCCTCCCGTACTTTAACGAACTCCCATATCTTTTTTCCTAGGTCGAAATTAATACCCGGAATAGTTGAAAGATCTGATGCTGAAGCACTATTAATATTTATTTTATAGATCGTTTTCGGGCTTTTTACTGTAAACAAATTTTTGGTTCGCTCCACTACTTGCGGTGACAATCCATATACTTCGTACAACTGCACATCGTCCGAAAAACCTCCTAAGGTATTTCGGTACTGGATGATACGTTCACTTAACGCCTCCCCTATTCCTGAGACTTGTTGTAACTCCAGGGCCGTAGCTTTGTTTAAATCAATTTTTTGTTGAAAAGGTTTCTCTTTATTAAAATCTACAAAATTTGATTTGTTGAATTTTGGCTTCGGATGTGTAACCCAGTCTGGAAATTTAAAGTAAGGCGATATGCTATCCAGCCAGACATCTGAAACTCCTGTTACCCGTTTAAAATCTGAAATACTATTGATCCATTTGTTTTCTTTCCGAAACTGCTGCAATTTATCAAAAGCTTCGGTTGGCATCCCGAGTGTATAAGCCCTGTAATCTGTTATAAAATTAGGGTTAAAAGGATAGATTTTCGGTTTACGGGCTTCCAGTTCAGCAAGACGGAGAGAGTCTAGTTGCTTCTGCTTTAATACTACTTCAGGCGAGGTGGTGTCTAAGGATTTTTCCGAAGAAAAGTCTACAAATAAGTAACAACTCAATACTACTACAATCAATACAATAAAAAGTAAAATCCCACCTTGTTCACTTTTGGTAAACAGCAGGTGGGATCTAAAACTATTTTTAAACATAACGCTCCTTTTAAATTTATAAAAGGGGAGTTCGTTTCATAGGTTTTGTGGTTAATCAGTAACCGCTTTTCGTTTCATCTTTATGGCATCCATATACTTTTTGAGCTCCCCTTTCACTTTAGGGGCCAGTAATACAATACCGATCATATTAGGTACCATCATCCCGAAGATCATAGCATCAGAGAAACCAATTACTGAGCTAAGACTTGCTGAAGCTCCTACGATCACGAAAAGACAGAAGATTATTTTATAGGTATACTCTGTTCTTTTTGTTCTTCCAAATAAGTATGCCCAGGATTGGTATCCGTAGTAAGACCAAGAGATCTGTGTACTAAAAGCAAACAATACAACTGCTACTGTCAATACATAAGGGAACCAGCTAATAACAGATTCAAAAGCACCCGACGTCAATAAAATTGCATCGGCATCGTTTAGACCAGCATTTCCAGGATCTACATTTCCAGTGATTATTAAAACCAGAGCTGTCATTGTACAAACCACTACGGTATCAATAAAAGGTTCCAGTAGCGCCACTAATCCTTCAGAGGCTGGATATTTTGTTCGTACCGCTGCGTGTGCGATGGAGGCAGAACCTACACCCGCTTCATTAGAAAATGCGGCACGCCTGAATCCTTGGATTAAAACACCGACGGCACCACCCACAATACCTATTGGAGCGAATGCTCCGTCTATAATTTCACCAAAAGCAGCACCAATCATATCGTACTTTGCAATTAATACAAACAAGGAAGCCGCTACATAAATCACTACCATAAAAGGAACGATCTTATCTGTAACCTTTGCAATTGATTTAATACCACCAATAATAACGATACCTACCAATACAGCCATGATAATTCCGAATACCCATCTATACCCGTACAAGAAGGATTCTGTACCTCCAGTCATATTTTCAAACAGTTGTACCGCCTGGTTTACCTGGAACATATTTCCACCCCCGAAAGATCCTCCAATACACATTACTGCAAAGGCACCTGCCAGGATTTTACCTAGTGGTTTATTTTTAAGTCCTTTGGTGAGGTAATACATAGGACCTCCAAAAATAGTTCCGTCTGGTCCAACATCTCTGTATTTTACCCCTAAGGTACATTCAACAAATTTTGACGCCATTCCCAGGAGTCCTGCAACAATCATCCAAAAGGTTGCACCTGCACCTCCAATAGATACAGCAATAGCTACCCCTGCAATATTACCTAATCCAACAGTTGCCGATAGTGCGGCAGTTAGTGCCTGAAAGTGGCTTACTTCACCATCGCTACTCTCGTCTCGAATGGTATCTGCAATATCTCCATCTATTACTATTTCATCTTTATTTTCTGTAAGGTGTTTGTCAAGATCGTCAACTTTATTCATATCAACTCCGGCAGCGATCCCCTCTTCTCCATAGAGTGTGCTGGCACCATACTTTTCAATATCTTCATACTTTCCACGAACTACTTTTATAGCTGTCCAAATTCCTGTGAAGTTGATTCCCTTAAAATAAATAGTAAAAAATCCCGCACCTAATATAAGGGGGAACAATACCCAATAAATTCTTATATCATCTGTGAAGGGGATCTGATAAAAGATAAAATCTACGAACCACCCCGTAGCATTACCAAAAACCTGATCAATTTTTTGATCCAAGCCAACTGCTTCAGGAGCTATTGTATCTTGTGCATCTTGTGCAATGTTTAAAAATGGTACCATTAGGGCTAATAGTGAAAGAAGAAATTTCTTCATAATGTGGGTTTTGATTGATTTTAAAATTTAAGAACGAGCAAGATGCTAAAAAAAATGGCAGATTTCAAATTTTAGCCGTTAAAAAGTTAACATTCCCTTAAACATTATAAATATTTTTAAGGCTTTCAATTTGTTCGGGACGGCCAATAAGGATAAGTTTAGAGTCTTTTTCTATCACAAGAGAAGGTTCGGGGTTTACCAGATAGTCTCCATTTGGTGCCTTATACCCTATGATGCTGCATCCTGTCTTTCTTCTAATATCTAAAGATGCTATCGCTTGCTCCTTTCCCTGTGGACATACTTTTTCGAAGGGGACTTGTTCCACATTAATACTATCTGCTTGTCCTGAAACCGAAAGGTTGTCTAAGAACTCCACTAAATCTGGTGTTACTACCAAATTGGCCATATGATCTCCTCCAATCTTGTCTGGCAGAATCACGTTATTTGCTCCCGCCAGTTTCAGTTTTTGAAAACTGGTTTCCTCGGTAGCGCGGCTTATTATTTTTAGATCACTATTCAGCTGTCTTGCTGAGAGCACCACAAAAAGGTTGTCTGCATCGCTTGGGAGTGCACAAATTAAAGTACTTGCTTTTTTAAGCCCCGCTTGCAATAGTATTTCGTCTTCTACAGCATTACCCTCAATAAAAAGTTTTCCGTCTTTTTGCTCTCGGCTTATAATGTCCTCATTCGTTTCTATGACCACATACTCCTTATTATAGGCTTCTAATTTGTGAACGGCTTGCTTTCCATTTCTTCCGAAGCCACAAACAATAATGTGATCTTTTAAACTGTCTATTTTTTGTTGCACTTTCTTTCTTTTAAAATTACCAATGTTGTTTTTGCTAAGAAGGTATTCTGTAATTACACTTATGGCGTACCCTACAATAAAAATACTTGAAATAATTAACAGGGAGGTAAATAATTTTTCACTTGGTGATAAATCTCTAACGGTACCATACCCTACTGTAGTAATGGTAATAACCGTCATGTAGAAGGCATCTACCCAGGAATAATCAGATAATATTTTATACCCTAAAACCCCTACCGAAAATATAAACAACAGTAACGATAACGCAAGAGTTAATTTTGAACTATAAATTCTTTTCATCCGTGTAAAAAATTTAATGATACGGAAGATGCCTGCCTGCTTTCCGGACAAAGAATACCTAACTTATTCATATTTCGTACATTTTATAAATCAAAAACTGAGGTGCGTTTAGTATATACTAAGTCTTTCAACCTAAGTAAAAAACCAAGGGTTAAATACACAGCAAACCAGACTCCTAACGTAGCAAAAGACACATAGATAAAAAACAGACGCACGCTCTTTACCCGCATTCCAAGCCTATCTGCCAGGCGCGATGACACATAAAAGCCATGTTTTTCGAAGTAATGCCGTATTTTATATACCAAGGTAAGCATACCTGCAAAGTAGCAAAATTTTGATAAAGAAGAACTGTTTACGTTCTATTTAAAAGAGAATTGCCTACAGCACAGTCCAAGCACTTTTTTAAATCACAGTATTTATTTTTAAGCTGTATTAACGCTTGGCTGTCCATAGCGTTGTGTGCACTAGGCCGTAAGGTATTAAAGCCATGTACAATGGTATTCTCTTCTTTAGAAACGGAAGCTGCTAGTTGTATTAATTCTTCTGAAATATCTTTATTCTGACTCTGGGCATAGCAAAATTTTATAGGGATTACTGTATTTATAAGCAACAAGTCTATAAAGTTTTTGGTGAGCGTTTTTCCCCTCTTAGAAGCAGGTACCCCAAAATTAAAATGCGTATTCCAATACGGGGTAGCCTTTGCATGGAAAATTTCATAAAATTCCTCTTTTGTTTTTGATTCAAGCACAGTTGAAAATAAGTGTTCCTTTTCAGTGTACAATGCAGCCAACTGCGATAATCTTAGGGTAGGAAAATTTGGCGGACGTAGTCTGAAGAACTTAGGTGCAATTACAGAGGTATTGTCAAGTTGAAATTTATGCGTCAGGTAGGTATATTTCAATTGAAGAATTTTGAAATACTCATCGGTTGGTTCTTTTTCAAGTAACCCTGCCTGGCCAAATAACAACGCCTCCAGATCAAATACATTTGTTCTGCATTTTTGGACAATCGAAAAATCTACCGAACTGGCAATGCTGAAAAATGATTCACCATTTACTTTTAACCCGAAGTTTTTCGCAAGCATCTGAAACAACAAGGCTTCCCAGTGGTTATTATTTTGAGCTAATTGCTGAAGAATTTGCTCAGATTTCTGTTCTAAGCGTTCAAAATATAGCCGTTCCAGCCAGTTTTCCAGTACGAAACCATGGACTGTATGAAACTGACTTTCACAATTAATCCATTTTTGTTCCGTGGAAAAAAGAGTATCGTAGCTTTTTAAAGCAGCTTTCTTTACATAATTTTTAAGCTGAAGGGTATCGTACGTCTCTTGATTTTTATTAAAAACATCGCTGTCGTGCTCCCAGACTACGTGTAGAATAATACTATCGTACGCAATATTTGTCTCATGCCCGTGCGCATACCAATCACTGGACTTTAGATGCAACTCTACATTGCCCGCCCAAAGCTGATCGTTGATCTTTACTTGTGCATTAAAAAAATCTGGCCCCGAATTAAAATTATGTTGTCCCGGATGTATCACCACAACCTCATCTCCTGTTACTGTATGCAACTTTGAAGTACAGAGTTTTTGATACTTCCACACATAATGCAGAAAATCTTCTTTCATCTTACTAAAAAAGCGGGGAGCCGTAACTGAATGAATATCAGTACTTCAAATATAAGGAAAAATATACTAGTTAATTGGTAAATTAGTATATTGGGTAAAAACTAGTTCACTAATTTACCGATTAACTAATTAACTATTTACAACGCACTAATAATATCGTGCTTCGTAATAATATGGTACTTTCCATCACCTAAGTCTACCAAAACGGCATTATTATTTTTGTGGATTAGCTTCGAAACCTCTTCAATCTTGGTGTCTTTCTGAACAATTGGAAACGCTTCGTGCATTACCTCTTTAATAGGAAGATTTGCGACGTCTTTATTATCCAAATACTTCCGAAGCAAATCGGTTTCGTCCAATGCACCTACGAATCCGTTGGTATCTTCCACAGGAATTTGTGAGATCTTATAGGCTTTCATACGCTCAATAGCATGGCTTACCAGTTCTTCAGTACGCACAGTTATTAAAGGTTTATCGGCATGACTTCTTATTAGATCACTTGCCACAGTTACTTCGTCTTCTACAAAACCGCGTTCACGCATCCACTCGTCATTATACATTTTACCTACGTATCTGCTACCGTGATCGTGAAATAAGACTACGACCACATCATCTTTTGTAAAATGGTCTTTTAACTGTAGTAAGCCTTTCATAGCTGCTCCAGCCGAGTTCCCTAAAAACATTCCTTCTTGTTTTGAAAGTTTCTGGGTGTATATAGCCGCGTCTTTGTCGGTTACTTTCGTAAATCCGTCAATGACTGAGAAATCTACATTTTTTGGTAAAATATCTTCTCCAATCCCTTCGGTAATGTAGGGGTAGATTTCATTTTCATCAAAAACACCAGTTTCGTGGTATTTTTTAAACACACTACCATAGGTGTCAATCCCCCAGACTTTTACATTAGGGTTTTGTTCTTTCAGGTATTTCCCTACACCGCTAATGGTTCCGCCGGTACCAACGCCTACTACAAAATGAGTTACTTTTCCTTCGGTCTGTTCCCAGATTTCAGGACCTGTGCTTAAATAATGTGCTTTAGCATTACTCGGGTTATCATATTGGTTTACATACCAGCTATTAGGAGTTTCTTCTGCCAGTCGTGCCGACGTAGAATAATAACTCCGCGGATCTTCCGGCGCTACGTTTGTTGGGCACACAATAACCTTGCTTCCCACAGCTTTTAAAATGTCTATCTTTTCTTTACTCTGCTTGTCGCTAATAACGCATACCATTTTATAGCCTCGTACAATAGCAGCCAGGGCAAGTCCCATTCCTGTATTTCCTGAGGTACCTTCAATGATAGTCCCGCCAGGCTTTAAGCGACCGTCTGCTTCGGCATCATCTATCATTTGCACAGCCATACGGTCTTTTACCGAGTTGCCCGGGTTAAAGGTTTCGTATTTGGCAAGTACTAAAGCTGGAATTTCTTCTGCTAATTTGTTTAGTTGAACCAAAGGTGTATTACCAATAGTTTCTAGAATGTTCTTTGCGTATTTCATAGAGCGCAAAGGTACGATGAAGAAAAAAGAAGTACAAGGATTTTACTCAAACCGTATCGCCTTCACAGGAGAAATTTTAGAAATTATATAACTTGGCAGTAAAAGCATCACCAAACACAACACGAACGTACCTACGTTTAAAGCTAAAATATATCCTGCATCCAGATATACAGGAGCTTCAGTCACGTAATACGTGTCGGGGTTTAGCGGAAAAAGTTTAAAATACTTTTGTGCAAACAGCATTCCCAAACCAATCACATTACCCCAGACAAGTCCCACTACAATTAAATACATGGCGTTGTATAAAAATACTTTCCGCACGCTCCAGTCGTTGCTCCCCATGGCTTTTAAAATACCTATCATTTGAGTGCGCTCTAAAATCAGAACCAACAGCGCAGTGATCATATTAATTCCTGCCACCAGAATCATAATCCCGATGATAAGGTAGGTGTTAAAATCGAACAGGTCTATCCATTCAAAAATAGATCCGTACTTCTGGCGAATGGTCACAGCATCCAGGTCGCTCTTTATGGTTTTATATACTTCCCCTCCAACGGCATCTATATTGTCAAAATCTTCAACAAATACCTCAAAAGAGCCTATCTGGTCCTCTTCCCATTTGTTCAGGCGTTGAATATGGCGTATGTCTGCTATAAGAAATTGTTCATCAAATTGCTGAAAACCGCTGTTGTAAATCCCTACGATGTCAAACCCACGTGCACGGGGTTTTTGTGCTGCGCCTTCCTGCATAAAAAAGGTAACTACTTTATCATTTAGTTTTAGACCTAGTCTTTTGGCTATATATTCTGAAATTAATACCTCTTCATTTACATCGGTTTCAGCGTATTCTGGAAGCCTTCCTTCTCGTAAAAATTCTTCAAAATACTGCCAGTTGTAATCGGTACCAACGCCTTTTACGATGACACCTTCAAATTCTGTTGCAGTACGAATCACTGCACCTTTCTGGGCAGTAATTTGTATATGCTTAACTCCTTCAACCTGTGTGAAATTTGGATAAAAATCCTGTTTTTTGCTAATGGGGGTTTGAGACTCGTTACTTTGGTTGGTATCGTAATTGGTAATAATAATATCGCCATTAAATGCAGATACTTTTTCACGTATCTTTTGTTGCAGGCCCATACTCGTGGCAACACTTACCAACATCATAATAATTCCAAGGGCAATTGCAGTGATCGCAATTTTTATTATTGGCCCCGAAATACTACTTTTATAGTCTTTGGCAGCAATGATGCGCCGAGCGATGAAAAATTCGAAATTCACAAACTAAATTATGCGGTTATTACTGTTCAAAAATACCATATTAATCTTATCTCTTGCCGTTTTTTCCTGCGGAAGTACCCACACCGAAACTAATGAAGGCGATGACGGCACCCTAAACGATATCATAAAAGCAGGAGAAGCCATTACCAAAGACGCACAACGTGATAAAGACCGGGCCGAAAAGAAAACAACCACAGAAATGGAAGTTGGATCTCTGGAAGAAGTGGGAAACCCAAATGACAATATTGTCACAGGAGCCGAACAACCGGGTGTCTATTTCCCGCTACTGAGTACTAAAAAGGTTGGGGTAGTCGCAAACCAAACAAGTGTGATCATAGAAAAACTTGCCTCTTTTGACGAAGAGCAACCTGAAACCCAAAAAATCATAAAAACGCATCTGGTGGATTATATGCGCGATAATGCCATAAATATTACCAAAGTCTTTTCGCCAGAACACGGTTTTAGAGGAACAGCAGACGCCGGGGAAATAATAAAAGATGGCGTGGACACCAAAACAGGGTTGCCTATTATTTCGTTATATGGAACCAATAAAAAACCCTCCAAAACTCAACTGGAAGGGATAGATATACTCGTTTTCGACATTCAGGATGTTGGTGCCCGATTTTACACCTATATTTCCACCTTACATTATGTAATGGAAGCGTGTGCAGAGCAGGATATTCCATTGCTTATTTTAGACCGCCCAAACCCCAATGGGCACTACATTGACGGCCCCATTTTAGAGCCTGAACACAAAAGTTTTGTTGGCATGCACCCCGTTCCTGTAGTACACGGGATGACCATTGGCGAATACGCCCAAATGATCAATGGAGAAAAATGGTTGGCAAACGGTGTTAGCTGTGACATTACCATAATTAAAAATGAAGGCTATACCCATAAAACAGCCTATTCGCTACCTGTAAAACCATCGCCCAACTTACCTAACGATGTTGCCATTTCCCTCTACCCCAGCCTGTGTTTTTTTGAAGGGACCTTTATAAGTGCTGGTCGTGGAACCAATATGCAGTTTCAAGTATTTGGAGCCCCATCGTTACCGGAGCGTTTTTACGATTTCACCTTTACTCCTCAAGCCAACGAAGGTGCCAAGAACCCTAAATTTAAGGGAGAAGTCTGTCGCGGAAAAGACCTCCGCAACTACCCAAAAATGGACAAACTTAATCTGGACTGGCTTATGGAGGCCTATGTTGCCAATGGAAAGAAAAAAGATTTTTTCACTTCGTTTTTCACTACGCTGGCGGGCACTAAAAAATTGCAAGATCAAATTGAAAAGGGCTTTACGGCTCGTGAAATTAGAAAAACATGGCAGGAGGGTCTAAAGAGTTATGAGAAGATGCGAAGCAACTATTTATTGTATGAGTAATTAAATTTGCTCTATTCTGTGGTAGTTGCGATTTACTGAGCTATCCTTCTCTTCATTTCCTCCACAATGTTAAACGCGGCAGGACAAATGGCTACATTCTTCAGGGTTAAATTAGAGATTTGCTGAAATTTCCTTCTATCGGTATGTGGAAATTCGCTACAGGCTTTTGGACGAACATCGTAAATGCTACAATAATTATCGGCTCCCAGAAAAGTACATGGTACACTTTGTAAGACGTAGTCATTATCTTCGTCCACACGCAAATAGGTTTTGATAAATTGCTGCTCTTTCATCCGGAAATGTTTCGAAATACGCTTCACATCTTTATCGGTAAACAATGGGCCTGTAGTTTTACAACAATTAGCGCAGGTTAAGCAATCTGTACGTTCAAACTCGGCATCGTGGAGTTCCTGCATCAACGAGTCCAGATGTTTGGGCGGCTTTTTCTTCAGCTTTGCAAAAAACTTTTTGTTCTCGTTATGTGTATCTTTGGCCTTTTGAGGGAGCTGTTGAAGGGTTTCTTCCATACTGCAAAAGTAGAAAAACGAAAATTGAAAATAGAACTAAAATTTCACGCTGTTAAACAAATCTCTAATACCCTAATTAACTAATGACCGACCTCCTGGGAAAAGCTTTACTGGATTACCACAACGGAAAGTATACCGAAGACCTCATCACTTCAACAAATATAAGTGAAGACGACGAACTACCCCTTCCCTATCTTTTCCGGAATTTTGCTGAAATGCCCAAACTGGAGCAATTCGCCTTAAAAAAATGCCGTGGAACCATTTTGGATGTAGGATGTGGTGCCGGAAGCCATTCGTTGTGGTTACAAGAAAAAGGGTTTCAGGTGAAAGCGATAGATATTTCAGCGGGGGCCATCGAAGTTGCCAGAGCACGTGGGATTCAAAAAACGGAGCAAACCCACATTTTAGCTATTTCAGAAGAAAAATTTGATACGATTTTGCTATTGATGAATGGCACTGGAATTTTTGAAACGGTGGAAAAAACCAATAAGTACCTTCAGCATTTAAAAAGTATTCTAAATCCAAACGGACAAATCCTCATAGACTCCAGTGACCTTCAATATATGTATGACCGAAATGACGATGGTAGTATCTGGGTACCACAGGAGCGCTATTACGGCGAACTGGAATTCACCATGAGTTACAAGGGTGAAACTACCCCAACTTTCCCTTGGCTCTACCTGCACGAAGCCTTATGTAAGCAATTGGCCGAAGCAAACGGATTAACATTCGGAATTTTAAAAAGAGGTGAAAACTTCGATTACCTGGCGAGACTTACCGCCTCAAATAACTAAAAAAGTGAAAGTTTCAGGTGTATTAACCGACTGTAAACGAAATTCAGAAAAAAAGCGTTAAAAATAGGTGGGCTATTTCCATACTACCATATTTACGTTATGTTTGCTAAAATTTCCAAATAAATAGATGAAGACTTACTTTTCCAAATTTCTACTCCTACTTTCTATTCTTGCCATTGTTTCTTCTTGTAAAAAAGATGACGATGTTGCTATAGACGATTCAAAAGCTGAAAATCTGTTAGGTTTGGGCGAATCTGCTGAAGATATTTTATCCGACGATATTTATAAAAGTCTTGTGGTTGAATTAGTATACAGCAATGGCTTTAGACCCGAGCAACGCACAATCGATAACCTCAGACGGTTTTTAAGCGAGCGCGTAAACAAACCTGATGGAATTAGCATTGTAGAAACCGTGATCGCCCCACCTCCCGGAGAACCTTACACTACCCAGGAAATAAGAGACATTGAAGCCGAAAACCGCACCCGATACACTACAGACGACCAAATTGCGATTTACGTATTTTTTGCCAATGGAAATGCACAAGGCGACACAGGTTCCACAGTTACGTTAGGTACAGCGTATAGAAATACTTCTGTAGTAATTTATCAGGAAACGCTGCAGAGTTTAGATGTAGACCGTTTTTTAGTGGAAGCAACCACGTTGAGACATGAATTTGGACATTTATTTGGACTTGTAAACATTCTAAATGACGATATCCATACAGACCATGAAGATCCGGACAACAATAAGCATTGTGTGGTAGAAGATTGCTTAATGTTTTTTGCCAGTACCATTCCCAGCACTCTTCCAGACCCAATGGAATCTGACATTCCACAACTGGATGCGCTTTGCATTGCCGATTTACAGGCGAAAGGGGGGAAATAGATTGGTTGTTGGTTGTCAAAAATTAAATTTTGATCCAACATTAATAAAACACCCTATTCTTTTGCAAACACTTTTTCACCGTTAATAAATGTAGCCACTACTTTTGTCTTTGGAATACTATCTGCGGGGATTGTCATAATATTTCTATCCAGAATGGTAAAATCGGCTGCTTTTCCAACTTCTATAGTTCCTTTTTCATCCTCTTCAAAATTTGAATAAGCCGCCCAACGTGTCATTCCTTTTAAGGTTTCTTCTCGTGTTAAGGCTTCTTCCATTCTAAAACCATCTTCCGGATAATTATTTAAATCTTTACGAGCAACAGCGCTATAAAAAGTATGCATAGGGTTTACCTGTTCTACCGGAAAATCTGTTCCTAATACTACAATTCCTGCTTTGTCCAATAACGTTTTATAAGCATACGCTCCTTTTATACGCTCACCTCCTACCCGGTCTTCGGCCCAGTACATATCGCTGGTAGCATGCGTTGGCTGAATGGAAGGAATAATATTTTTTGAAAATATATCGAAATCGTCAGGGGTAACAATTTGGGCGTGTTCCACTTTCCAGCGTGCGTCCGGGTACCTTTCCAAAGCTTTCTTATAAGCCCGCAATACTGAAACGTTGGCCGAATCACCTATGGCGTGTGTATTCATTTGATACCCTGCTTTCGCAAGTCTTTCAGCCAATTGGTCCAGCTTGTTGGCAGGGGTGATCATCGCTCCAAAGTGATTTTCCTTATCGCTGTACGAATCCCGAAGCGCAGCACCTCTGGAGCCTAATGCACCATCTGCATATACTTTTACGGAACGCACATTTAATCTATCGGTTTTTAAAATTCCATTATTCAGGTAATACGCCAGGTTGTTTTCGGTATTACTCACCATGGCATACACTTTAATTTTTAAAGCATCGGCTTGTTGCAGGCTGTCTATTAATTCTATGATATTTCTATCTAAGCCAGCATCATTTATAGTGGTAAGGCCATTTTCTAAGCAAATTTTTTCAGCATCTTTTAACGCTTGTATAGAAAATTCCCGTGACGGAGCCGGAATAGATTTCCGTACCAGACTCATAGGACTGTCTATTAAAATTCCGGTGAGTTGTCCGAGACTATCCAGCATTACTTCCCCACCTTCCATCTTCGTTTTAGGAGTGATCCCTGCCAGCTCAATGGCTTTAGAATTTACGATCATTGCGTGCCCATCTACTCGGGTGAGTGCTACGGGAGTTTCAGGAAACAGGGTATCCAACTCTTTTCTGGTAGGAAACTCCTTTACATCCCAGTCGTTCTGGTCCCAACCGCGACCTGTAATATAGCTAGCATTTTTTTCTTGCTGAAAGGCCTTCACACGTTGCAAAACCTCATTGTAACTCGTAGCTCCAACCAGATCCACTTGTTGCCTGGTCACTCCCAGATTATACAAATGGGCGTGCGCATCAATCAATCCCGGAACGATGGTAGCTCCCCTGGCATCGTAGGTTTCTTTGAGGTCGTATTTTAATTCTAATTCGGGCTTTAACCCTATTTCAAGAATTTTACCCTCTTTTACTACAAAGGCATTTGCTGTTTCAAAAGCATCATTAACCGTATAAACTGTGGCATTCTTAATGAGAAGATCTGCTGAAATTTTTTCAGGGGCACAGCTGGAAAGTAGCACTATGGAACATAGAAACACGAAATACTTCATGGGTGATTGGTTTTCCGTAAAAATAGAACATTTAGAGGAAAGTCCTTCGATAAAATTCCGAAGAAAAAGCGGAAGTACTCAGTAACCCTTATAGGGTGAGTCGTGAGTCGTGAGTCGTGAGTCGTGAGTCGTGAGTCGAAAAATAAAAATATTCCTAATACAACCTGCCTCTGGACACCATTTTATACATTCCGTAGCCAAAGAAATAACACGCTGCTTGTATGGCAAAGACTAAAAATGAAAGCAGAAAGAATTTAACTGCAACCTGCCAGATGCTTGCGTAGGGTTCTTCACTACCTATCAAAAAGCCCAAAGAGATAAGGGCGATAGCGATTCCGGCAAAAATAAAAAGCATTTTTCTGTGGTTCATACTCTACAGACGCCGCTTCTCTAAAATGGTTGCGCTAAAGTGATACAGATTTCTATGATTTTCACGGGTATTTTTACGTTCCACTCTCCAGGTAGGTTTTAAAAAATTGAATTTCAGAAGCTTAAAAAAAAAGAATACTACTCAAAAATCCTCTATTTTTCCTTGCCACAGTTTTTTTTAAGTTTTAATTCGTCGTTCGTCACTCAAAATTCGTACTCAAAAAACTACCAGTCAAACTTATAGGTCGCTCCCAACAATCCCTGGATGCCTTGTACAGGATAATTAAACCATCTTTCGTAATTATCGCTTAGCAAGTTACTTCCTTTGGCAAAGATGGAAAGCCGTTCGTCCACACGATATCCTACGTGAACATTTGCATCCAGATAGGCGTCTAACGTCACAGTAGTAGGCGGTGTGTTTGAAAATATTCCTGTTTTAAAAAACGAATCCTGCCGTTCTCCCACATAAAATAAACTGGCGCCTCCGTAGATCTTTTCAGTGATACTGAAATTTGAAAACAACGTAGCTTTTAATTCAGGTAAGTTCCATGCTTCCTGTTCCACATCGGTGTTATAACTAAAAAATTCAGCATTTACTCCCAGACTGAATTTTTCCGAAACATCTACTTTCAACTCTCCAAAAATTGAAAGGGTATTTATAGCGTCATACACCACCTGAAATGAATTTCCGTAGCCATACCCTTCTGTCATACTTGTATCGCTTTGCACATCCGGGTTATTTTTAAACAGGGCTTTGTTGTCTTCTTTGCCGTAAGAAGCCCGTAGATTATACCCTACGGCATTTGTAATTTTCCCTTTAATCCCTCCAAAACCATTGTACAGTTGACTGGTTGGAGCCACAAATAAAGTTGGCGACACATACGGGTTTTCTTCTTTAAAATCGTAGTAACTATTCTGTGTCAATCCGCCCTCAGCACCTCCGTACACAGTGATAAACTCTTCCACCAAGCGATAGGAAGCATTGATCTGCGGGTAGATAAAGAAATCGGTTTCACTGTTTTCTAGATCCAGACCTGCCATAGCGGTAACTCCCAGGGAAAGCGTAAGGTCTTCCTGAAGGTACACTAAAGACGGGGTAATCCCGGCGTTTAACTGGCTGTAGTTTATTCCTCCCAAGCCTATGTCTATATATTGTTTTTCAAAACTACCATTCAGGTAATCTACCTCACCATCTACCTTTAAAGTAAAGGACGTTAACGGAAATGAAAACTCTGGCTTCGCTGTAACGTTAAACTCTGAAGAGCCAAAAGCATCGCTTAAAAAACGAACATTGGCAGCAATCTTTTCAAAAAATGAATCGTCTACTGTAATACTTCCGCCTAGGTTTCCGTTAAAATACGTTTGTTGAACATCCAGACCTGCTATAAATTCCTCATCGGCAGTTTCGTAGGTTTCATTTAATCCGTACCAGTTAAATAGCTGGTGCTTCACCCCTGCGTCCAGGCGATACGAGACATCCCGCTGGCGACTTGTATAGTTCCCATCCAGTTGGGTATTGTAGTATTTGTTTTCCAGTGTAATACCATCTATGCCCCCTTGTGACGAATTATGTCTGAAAAAGAATCCCGCATTATCGGTTCTGCTGATCTGAAAATTGCTGTACAACTCCCCTAAAATGCTGGTATAATTCCCGAATCCCAGCGTAGCATAATTATCGTATAATTTTATAGGTTTTGCTTTTTCAACAGTAGCAGCTTTTCCTTTTGCTGGTGTAAAAGTAGAAGCTACAGGGACCGAGAAGATCTGGTATTGCACGTTCTTTTTTTGTGTGTTTACCGAATCGCTCAGTACAGGCGTTTCTTTTACTTTAAATGCATCGCTAATAGTAGGGGTGTATGGTTTTACAATGTTTACTACTTCGGTACCAATGTTTTCTTCTTCCTCCTGGGCAAACCCTGAAAAAGATAGCGTGATTAAAAGCAGGCTTAGTAACCCCTTAGCCCCCTTTAAGAGGTTGTTTTTTGATGTATTTTTTATAAAACGAATCATATAATCTGTCTTAACTTGTTTTGAAATGATGAAATGGGAACTTAGTTTTTATCTGTCTCTACAGACGCATTTGTTTTCGCCTCAGCATTTTTAATGAGAGACAATTCGGCTTTGGCTTCGTTTACAGTTTCCGGGTAGTCCGTGAAATTAGTGATCACGCTTTCTAAAATATACGTGGCCTGGTATGCATCCTCCAACGCATAAAAATTTTTTGCCATTAACAGCAATCCTTTAGCACCGTATTGTTTGTAGCCAGAATAGTCTTTCGCTAATTTTTGTACTGAAACATTAGAAGCTTCATACTGCTGAGCTTTATTTTTAAAGTAGGCGTCATAATAAAGCGCTTCCGCAGCCAGGGTGCCTGTTGCTATTTTTTCAACTTCAGCATAAGCAGTTTTTGCTTTGGCTTCATCTCCAGTTTTGATGGCAGCACGGGCAATAATAATTTGCGCATCACTTTTAATGGTATTGTCTATCTTTTCATTCTGAAGTACTTTTTCAGCAAAATTAACTGCTTCTCCATACCTTTTAAGCTCATAGCTGGCTTTCATACTATTGGTTTGCGCAAATATGATGTTCTGCGGAAAATCGGCTTCAGCTTCTAATCGAGTGAGGTATTTTAGAGCATTCTCATAGTCTTTTTGACCCAGATACAATTCTGAAATCCGCGCCAGCGCTTGTTCTGTAAATTCACTTCGCTCTTTGGAAACCACAAACTCAAAATGTGGAATGGCTTGCGCCGATTTTTCTTCAGCAAAATACAATTGACCCAGGTAAAAATGTGCTTGCAATGCGTGTTGTCCGTTAGGAAACTGCTGTAGATACTCTTCAAATCTGGAACGTGCCTGCCCTGTTTTATTTTCTAAGTAGGGTTGCTCGGCCGCCTGGTAGGTAGCGTCGTCTAATTCTGCATCTTCTACTTGTACATAATCCAGTCCTTGCACCCAGGAAGCATACTCATTTACTTTTCCCTGATCTATATAGATCAGTTTTGCCGAAGACACCGCTTGTAATGCCTCTGGTGTTGATGGAAAGTCCTTGGCCACACGCTTAAAAATAGCCAGGGCTTCGTTACTCTTTCCCGAATTATCATAGATCAATCCTTTTTTCATCAGCGCCTTGGAGGTATAACTACTTTTGGGCATTTCGTTGATGAGCTGGTCGTAGGTTCGCAGAGCTTCTGGTGTTTTTTCTAGGCTCACATAGGTGTTTCCAAGTTCGTAAAGGGCATCATCCCGATACACTGATTTAGGAAAACTCTTTGCAAACTCTTGCAGTCCTTCAATTTTGGATGCTGTTCTATCTACAAAACCATAACTAATTGCTTTTTGAAACGAAGCATAATCCTTGTCTGGCGTGCCTAACTCAATAGCCTTATTATAATTTTCCATAGCTGGCCAGTACTGGCTGGTCACAAAATAGCTGTCACCCAAACGCACATATGCATCTTTTTTCCGGGCACCATTAGAGGTAGAGGATTCCACATAGCCTTTAAATTGCGTAATGGCTTCGGTATAGTTCTTCAATTTAAACTGGTTGTACGCCAGGTTGTATTTGCTGTTTTCCCACTCGGGAGTTTGTGCTGCAGATGGTAACTGTGCAAATTGCTTATAGCCTAGTAAAGCTTCTTCGAAATTAGAGAGCTGGAAATCACTTTCTGCTTTCCAATAGGTAGCTCTTGCAGTAAATATTGCATTGCGAGGCTCTTGTAAAGATTTATTGAACATTGTAATGGCTTCGCTGTAATTTCCTTCGTTGTACAATTCTATCCCGCGGTAAAAGGCTACTTTTTGATAGGCTAATTTATTTTCGAAATTTTTGTTGTTTTCCAGTAGGTCCATTGCTCCCTTATAATTTCTGGAGGTAATGTAGCTGTCTATCAACAAGTCTTTTAACGCATCGTTATTTGGATTTTTGGGATAGGTTTCCATAAAGCCTAATAGCACTTCGGGAGTACTTTGGTAGCTGTTTCCGATCTCGTAGCTCAGTTTAGCGTAATTTAGGTAAGCATCTTCTTGTATCTCAGCAGAAAAATCAAGTTCTGAAGCATTTTTAAAAGCGTTTAATGCTTGTTGTTTTTGTTCCAGTTTTAGATAGCTTTCAGCTAAGTGGTAGTAGGCATTTTGAGCAACGGAGTCATTTCCATCTATAATTTTATTGAACTCCCCTATCGCATTCTCATAATTACCCTGCTTGTAATACGCATACCCTAACTGATAGTAGTCTGTATTGTTCCATTTGCCACGTTTCCCTTTGTATTCCTTTAAATATGGTATGGCTTCGGTGTATTGCCCCAAGTTAAAATAGCTTTCTCCAATGATCTTAGACAGTTCACTTTTTTCCTGTGGACTGCTCTGGTCGTACTGCTCTTTGCCTAAATCTATAGCTTCCTGAAACTTTCCGAGTTTAAAATTCATATCGGCCTGATAGTAGCTCAGTCCTTCGTCGTAGCGGTCATCGCCTTTTACTTCTTCAAACAAGGTGTTGGCTTCGGTATAATCGTCGCCTTCGTAGGCAATAAAGCCAAGATAGTACTTGGCTTGGGAACCATATTTTTCAGAAGTATTTACACGGTTAAAGTATTTCTTAGCTTCCTCGTAACGCTTGTTTTTAAAATAGGCATAGCCATTATTAAAGTAATATTTATCCTGTTCGCTTCGTGACAAGCTGGCTTCGTCTACTTTATCGTACCATTTACGCGCATAGGCATATTTTCCGTTTTCAAAATAATAGTTAGCTACGTTTATATACGCATCATTTCTTTTAATGCTGGTAGGATACTCTTCTACAAATTCTTCCATTAACTGGTCTGCATCTTGCTGGTTGAGACGCACGGCGCAATTGGCAATATAATAGGCACAATCTCCCTCTATGGTAATTTCTGAGGTACCTTCCTTTATGGTGGTGAACAAGGATTGCGCTGCCAGAAACTGATTGTTATTGTACAGTTCAATGGCTTTGTTGTAATCTACAAGATTATTTGTATAGGTAGCGGTGCGTTGTGCAAATGTAGACGCAGTAACGCATAGCAAAAGTGCTAAAAGTGCGAGGCTTTTGGGCATAGTTATAGAATTTCAGAATTTTTAGAGTAGAAGTGTTGCTAGTGTAGTAACGGTTTTATGACAGGTTAATTATATAGTTTGGGGTGTAAATGTTTAACAAAATAAAATTACCTAAATTTAAACCTCACAAAACTGAAATCTCAATTTGTTATGAAGAATATACTGTTAATAGTACTAACCTTAGTTTCAATAAGCTGCGTTGCTCAGCGTGGTAATTACAAGAATATTTCAGAAAAAAACGGAAAGATTGGTATTGGCACCAACAACCCAGATGAGTTGCTTACTGTAAAAGGTAAGATACACACCCAGGAAGTACTCGTAGATTTAAATGGCGCCGTAGCTCCGGATTATGTATTTGAATGGTATGCTGAAGGCACCTCAACCTTAAAACCAACGTATCAATTACTATCGCTTGCTGCTTTAGAGGAGTTTGTAACAAAACACAAGCATTTGCCCAATGTTCCTTCGGCCTCAACCCTTGAAAAAGAAGGGCTATCTCTCAAAGAAATGAACTTACTATTATTGGAAAAAGTAGAAGAGTTGACACTCTACACCCTGCAGCAGCAAAAAGAACTGGAGGTACTAAAGGAAAAACTTTCGGAGTTGGAAGAATAGCATTACTTTTGGAACGTTCTATTAAAAACGAATCGCTCAATGTCTGAAAACACCGTACTTTCTTTACAAAATGCTTCTATTTTTCAACGAGAGAATTTAATTCTTTCGGACGTTTCTGTCTCTATTGACAAAGGTGAATTTGTGTACCTAATTGGGAAAACGGGAACGGGAAAAAGTAGTTTTATGAAAACACTGTATGGCGACTTACCTTTGCAAAAAGGCGAAGGGCATATAGTAGGTTATGATTTACCAACCCTGAAAGAAAAAGACATTCCGTTCTTACGCCGAAAACTAGGCGTGGTATTTCAGGATTTTAAATTGTTGAACGATCGCACTGTGAGTGACAACCTTCATTTTGTATTAACAGCAACGGGCTGGAAAGATAAAAACGAAATGAAAGAAAGAACAGAACAGGTTTTAGACAAAGTAGGGATGAAAACCAAAGCGTTTAAATATCCATACCAGCTATCTGGTGGGGAACAACAGCGTGTGGCAATAGCCAGAGCGTTGCTGAACGATCCAGAATTAATCCTGGCTGACGAGCCTACTGGAAATCTGGACCCACAAACCAGCGTGGAAGTTATGCAAGTATTACAGGAAATTAACAAAAACGGCAATACTATTTTAATGGCTACACACGATTATGCATTGCTCTTAAAATACCCTTCCAAAACCCTGAAATGTGATGAGAGTCAGATTTTTGAGGTAGTGCAGAAGACCGTTTAGTTTCAAGACTGCCAATTCATGAAAAACACTAACAGCCACCCAGACATTTCGGTCATTGTACCTATTTACAATGAAGAAAAAAATATTCCGGTGTTGTACAAACGCCTTAAGGATTCGGTTCGTGAAATTTCAGCAAGCTATGAGTTACTATTTATAAATGACGGTAGTAAAGACGCCTCTATTTTTGAACTGATGAAGCTCACCGAACAGGATGCTAATGTTCGGTATATCAACTTCAGCAGAAATTTTGGACACCAAATTGCCGTGACAGCGGGGCTCAATTATTGCCAGGGAGATGCTGTAGTGATTATTGATGGCGACCTGCAGGACCCACCTGAATTGATCCCTGAATTATATGCAAAATTTAAAGAGGGATTTGAAGTGGTATACGCCAAAAGAAAGAAAAGAAAGGGCGAAAGTTTCTTTAAAAAAGTAACTGCAAAGTTGTTCTACCGAATTCTGAAAAAAATTACAACTACAGATATTCCTTTAGATACCGGAGATTTCAGATTAATAGATAAAAAAGTAGTGCGTTACCTTCGCCTAATGCCAGAGCAGAATAAATTTATTCGTGGACAAATTTCCTGGTTAGGTTTTAACCAAACCTACGTGTTGTATGACAGGGATAGTCGTAAAGAAGGTAAAACAGGGTATTCTGTATCAAAAATGTTCAAATTTGCCATGGATGGTATTACCGGATTTTCTGACAAGCCGTTGTCGTTTGTTACTAAATTAGGGTTTTTCATCTCTTTTCTTTCATTTCTGGCAATCATCTTTGCCATTTACTCGCACTTTATACTACAAAAAACCATCACAGGCTGGACGTCTCTTATTATAGCTGTTTTATTTATTGGCGGCATTCAACTTATTTCAATTGGAATAATTGGGGCTTACATAAGCAGAATGAACAAAAATTTATTAAACAGACCGCTTTATATTATTGAAAGCTCCAATTTAAAAAACCAGCAGCATGACCATTGAGAATTCTTGGACAGAAAAGCTCTTTAAACTGGTCTTCTGGCTCCTTTGCGGTTTTTATATTGTTTTTTATATGCCTTTTGGTTTTGAAGGTACCGATACAGGCTACATATTTGGGACGAGCTGGAATATCTATAACGGGCAGATTCCGCACCGGGACTTTATATATACCAGACCCGCTATTCCTGCGTATTTTCACACCATTTTTCTGTTTATTTCTGAAACGTATGGGTATCTTTTAGACAGGAGTTTCTTTTATGTACAGATTTTTGTGTACTCCTTAGTAGGGGCAAAACTTTTAATGCAGCATTTTACAATAAAAGACAGCGCTTCAGTATATTTTATTGCAGCGGTAGGGGCTTTAATTTCAATTCACAATTACCCGCCAATGAGCTGGAATACAGTCGATGGCGTTTTCTTCTGTATGCTTGGGATGTATTTTTTACTCAGGCAAAACACTAAAGTAGCATACATCTTATTAGGGACTGTGCTTGTTGTATTAGGAGTATTCTCCAAGCAGTCTTTTTATTTTATGCCCATTTTTATTTTTGTGTACCTGCTTATTAAAAAAGACTTTTTTATAGTAAAATATTATACGCTGTTTGGTATTATAGCTGTAGCAGGGTATATATCATTTAAATATTTCAGCAATTCTTTAGAACCGTTTTGGGAACAAACCTTTGTCCGGACTTCGTCTTCAGCACTCAAAGACGCAGGTATAAAGACGTATTATCTGGCATTAAAGTTTAACTGGCTATATATCCTTGCTTTGCTGGTATTAATAGGGCTCTGCTTAAAATATACTTCCAGAGCGATCTCTTTTTTGGTATTGAATGTTGTGATAGCAAGCTGTATACTACTCTTTTTTATTAAAAGTGTTGATGGCTGGGAAACGATACCATTTATCTTTCAGATTTGGTGGATAGCAAGCGCTGGATTTTGTCTTGTCATGCTAAGAAAAGACAAGAGATACCTCTTGGTATTACTTTTACTGGCTTTGGGTTGGAGTGCTTCCATAAGTAATGGGTATAGAACCCCCATTCATTTTTCACTCCCTCTGGTATTTGCTACGTTTATTTTCTTTTTTACTGCTGAAAATTTCAAAGGTTCAAAATGGGTCTATGGGGGTGTACTACTAGCATATCTGGCAACTTTTTTTATTGGATACTCTACTATTTACAGGGATTCTCCCAGAAAAGAGTTAACCTACGAAATGGACACTATCTTTCCTCAATTAGCATTTATAAAAAGTGATAAGGAGACGTTCTACAAATACAAGGAGTTGAAGACATTGGCATTAAAATACCCTAATTTTACTGTGATTCCCGCAGCTACGCACGCACACTATCTTACAGGCACCGTTAATCCAATAGGTACAGATTGGGCACACGATGCAGAAATAAATGAAAATTATAAATCACTTATAAAAAAATTAGAAGAAAAAAATACAGTGGTATTTATTGAAGCTACCGGTTATTCTTCAGAACAATTAAGCCACTATGAGATTTACAGAAGCATTGAGTCTAATTGGAAGTTAATTGACAGCAATGAATATTTCAAAGTGTATACAGCAACTTCAAAAAGCGATTAATCCGGTTTTAAAGTACTATGGAAAAGGGGTTTGAGAAAAAATATCACGAAATTGAGAAAGAGCATTTCTGGTTTAAGTCAAGGAGAAACTATATAAGAAAATTACTTACGAACTACCCTAAAGATGTCTCTATACTTGATATTGGTTGTTCTTCAGGGGTTCTTTTGGACGAATTAAAACAAGATGGTTTTGCCGTAGAAAACCTATACGGTGTCGATATTAGCCCAATTGCCATAGAAAACTGTAAGAAAAATGGAATCGATAATGCGTATGTAATGAATGCGCAACACATCGACTTGCAAAAAAAATTTGATATTGTAATTGCTTCAGATTGTTTAGAGCATCTAGAAGATGATAAAAGTGCGCTTAAAAACTGGAATACCCTACTGGCTACCAACGGAACAATCATGGTGTTTGTTCCAGCATTTATGTCGCTTTGGAGCCATCACGACAAAGTGAATATGCATTACAGGAGGTACACGCTACCTGAACTTAAAACAAAAATGGAGAATACGGGCTTCAGGATAAAGAAGGCCAGTTTCTGGAATTTTTTCCTATTTGTTCCCGTGTATATTTTTAGAAAATTTGAAACTAAAACTAAAGATACTCACCACAATACAGACGGAGATCTAATTGAAAAGCCTTTCGGAAACTACCTCCTTACACAACTTATCAATTTTGAAAACAAACTACTTCAGGTTGTAAACTTTCCTTTCGGGATCAGTGTTTTTTGTATTGCAAAAAAAGGAGCATCTCAAAAAAATAAGGAAGACTATTAACTTATTCCTTTTCTTTTCGAAGCTTTAATTCACATTCCCTGGTTAGCGTAGGGTCAATTTTTAAGTGGATGTTCCCCTTTTTATTGGGGCGCAAAACCGTGTTTGGCCCAATAACAATTTTATTTTTTGCTCTTAGGTTCAAGGTAGCATCCTTTGAAAATTCCTGATTTTTAATCACAACCTCATTAGAATAAGAGGTTAGTTTAAAATCCCATCTTGAAAAATTCTGGTTTTCAATCACTGCAGTTTCGTCTTCAGTATACAGGTCATGAACCATTTTAACCGCTCTGCCAATGTGAAGCATTCCTGCACCATATTTTCCCTCAAAAGGCTTGTTTGCTTTTATATGGTCTATGTTTGTAGCGGTCATTTTAAGAATACTCTCAACCTCATCCACCGCAAGACACGGAGCTAAAGAAAACATCAGGCCAATAGCACCTGAAACAAAGGGAGAAGCCCCGGAGGTTGTTTGATATTCGTGGTATGCAAACTCCCCGGACAATATGTACGTTTCCATTAAAAATATTCCTGTGGTAGGGGCTAAGATATCAACCTCTTTATTTAGTGTTGCCGTTGAAACATGGTAAATAAGTGGATCGCTTAAAGTGTCATTATTTTTAAACCCCATCGTTCTTCCCACAGTGCCTCTTATGTTTTCTGCATAATATTTTCCGGTTTTTCCCAGCTGTATATTATCCAACGTATTCTCATGTTTATACATCACTGTAGATACGGAAATTACATTATCATAAGAAGCCGGATAATACAATACCTCCCCTTTTGTTTTGCCCCAGTCGCTGTTCCCAGCAGAAGCTACGACAAGAGTGCCATTTTCAAATATTTCATTCACGGCTTCCTGCCCGTGATCGTAGTAGGTTCTCCCTACCCAACTGCAGTTGATGACCTTTGCCCCTAAGTTTGACAAATCCTTTAAGTGTTGTAAAGAATTTAAATTTCCAAAGGCTGTTCCATATAAACTGCAATCATAACAAATCCCAGGCACACCATAGCCATTATCCCCTTGTCCTGCAGCTTTAACTGCCTGCCCTACTCCGTGACCGTTAGAAAATGAGGATTTTTTAATTTGTTTCGTTTTTCCTTTAAACTCAATGTTGGTAGTATCTAATTGGCCATCCGATATGCCTATAAAAATATCTCTTGAACCTGTAGTGTAATACCAGGCTTGTGGCAACCCCAAAAAATCATAATTGTCCAAATTAACCTGCAACCCAATATTTTCACCAATTGTACTGGTAAGTCCATAATCATTAGGTTCAAAAATCTTTTTTTCTTCTTCCGGGACCAGCGCTCCATATTCAAACAGGTGCTTCGCTTTTCGTAACAAATCGTCCAGTAAATCGGCACGGTCTGCAATGACAAAAAATGTTTTTTTTAGCGCTTCCTTTTTAGCTCCTTTATAGGTTTTTTTAAAAGTTGAAATTTTATAATCTTCAAGTACCTGCCGCAGCCTGTTGTCATTTCCTGTATAGGTTAGATAGTCCCCGGTTGCATCGAATTGAGGATTAAAAAGAGTATCCTTAGCCCTAAAAAAGAACCATGAGTCTTCCGTTTGACCATACACAAATGTTTGGGCCATCAAGAGAAAAATAAAACCAAACAAACAGTTTTGTAACCCTTTAGCTGTTTTCATACCGTTAAATGTAAACAATACCTTTATAAAAATACAATTCTCATAGAAGAAAGGATGCTAATATTTGTAATTTAGCCCCATGTACAAAGCCGTAAAAAAATTGGCGCTAACGGTCCTCCCAAAAGGATTTTTAGTTAAAAAAGAATTGTTTTTCAGGTCCTTATTTGCACTGCGCTATAAAGGAAAAAATCACGAATGCACTATTTGTAATCACTCGTTAAAAAAATTTATCACACTCGATGATGGCGACCTGTTATGCCCCTTCTGTGGCAGTAGAGCCCGAACCAGAAGGCTTTTTTATATTTTAAATTCTGAAGAATTAATTAAAGGAAATATATTACATTTTTCTCCGTCAAGGAGCCTGTACAGGGTATTAAAGAAAAATAAAGCCATACAGTACACCAGTACCGACTATGAAGACGAGTTTATTGCAGACCACGCATATGATATCACAAATATAGCTTGTGAGGATCATACTTTCGATCTTATTATTTGTTACCACATCCTGGAGCATATTGAAAAAGACCAAAAGGCTATGCAGGAGTTACACAGGGTGTTAAAGCCAGGCGGGGTTTGTTTAATTCAAACCCCATTTAAAGAAGGGGAAATTTATGAGGATTTTTCCATTGTTTCTGAAGAAGGCAGGTTACAGGCATTTGGACAAAAAGACCACGTGAGGATCTATTCAGTAAAAGGATTGAAAGCACGATTAAGTAATTATTTTGCCAGTATAACCAGTAAAGAGTATGCTGCAGATACCCACAAAGGGTTTACTCCGGAAACAGTGCTCTTCCTTAAAAAAAATGTATCTTAAATATTGTAATGCTTTCCATATTAATTCCAACATACAACCACAATGTCTTTCAACTTGTTACCAGGCTTAACAAAGAATTGGAAACAGTAGAGATACCCTATGAGATTTTAGTGTTTGACGACAATTCTTCTGAACCGCTTCCAGATAATGACAGGATAGTTGCTTATAAAAAAACACATTTAAAAAAGCTTAGCAAAAATATTGGCAGAAGTGCTATACGGTTGCAGTTGGCCCAGGCGGCTGCATATGACTGGATATTATTTCTGGACGCAGATGTGATGCCAGTAGCTTCAAATTTTATTCAAAAGTATGTGGAAGCTTGTTCAAATGCTGCTCAGGAAGTACTCTTTGGAGGCATATCCTATGTTGATGAAAAACCACCCAAAAAGCAACTGTTGCGCTGGGAATACGGCAGAAACCGGGAAGTACAACCCGTAAAAGAAAGACAAAAAAAACCACATTTCGTTATTACACAAAACGTGCTCATTAAAAAGGAAACCTACCTGAGCCTTCCTATTCCCACTGAAAACTTTTACGGAGATGACCTCGTTTTTTCCCAGGAACTGAAAAGAAAAAACAGCAACGTGCTTCATATAGAGAACCCTGTGCTTCATCTGGGACTGGAGTCCTCAGAAAAGTATCTGAAAAAGGCTTTAAGTGCGGTAAAATCTATTGTAATCCTGGAGGAAAATGGAACGCTGGACAACGACTTAACCAAGTTACAACAAACCTATCTTCAACTTAAAAGGTACAGGCTTCTAGGTGTTTTTAAATTGTACTTTTCAGCAAAAAAGAAGAAAATGGAGCAGAATTTACTTTCTTCAACGCCAAACCTACGGTGGTTTGACCTCTACCGCCTGTTATACTATATCGAATTAAAATCTGAAAAAAATGCCTGAGTTTTCTATTATAATCCCGTTGTATAATAAAGAAAAGGACATTGCTAAAACCCTCAATAGCCTATTCCTGCAAACAGAGACCGATTATGAAATTGTCCTGGTAAACGATGGTTCTACAGATGGCAGTGAAGCAGTTGTACAACAATTTGATGATCCCCGAATAAAGTATTTTACTAAGGAAAATGAGGGTGTTTCTAAAACACGAAATTTTGCAGTCACCAAAGCCTCCAGTGAGCACATTGTATTTCTGGATGCCGATGACTACTGGCAACCCAACCACCTAGAAAACTTGCTAGACCTGATTACTAGTTTTCCGGACGCAACATGGTATGCCACTGCCTATGAAAAAAGGCACCATAGAAGCTTTATAACCCCAATGCTTTCTCCGATACTAGAAAAAGGCAAGCATTGGAAGGGACTAGTTCCCAATTATTTTGAAAACAGCCTGATAGACCCACTAGCATGGACGAGTGCTGTATGCTTTAAAAAAGATTTTTTCGAAAAACTCCAGGGGTTTGACACAGCGATTACCCACGGTGCTGGAGAGGATACCGATTTATGGATTCGTGCAGCACTACAAGAACCCATTGCATTTACCTGTTTAATTACTGCCAGACATAATCTGGATGGTAGCAACAGAATTTCGCACACCCCCACGCTCATTCGGAAATTTATGGATCTTGATGTGTATGAAGCCGAAGCAAAACATCATCCTGGTCTAAAAAAATATCTTGATCTGAACAGGTTTTCCTTTGCCATGCAACACAAAATGGCTGGAGACCATACTACCTATAAGCACTTTGTTCAAAAAATAGATCTACAGAATCTAACCAAGAAACAGCGCTATATTCTAAAACAACCTAAGCAGCTATTACACTTGATCCTGAAAGGAAAAGCGCTTGTTGAAAAATTAGGTGTACGGCTAACTTCTTTTAATTGATTTAAAATCGGAATAGTCCCTGATGTAATCTTCCTCATCATAGGTTGCGCTAACCAGCGATAAGCAAACTGCTCCGGCTGAAAAATTTTCCAGCTCCCGCCATACCCCACTTGGAATAAGCAAACCTTTGTTGGGTCTATTTAAATGAAACGTTTTTCGTTCTCTCCCGTTATCCAATACGACAGAAAAACTCCCTGCAACGGCAATCAAAAACTGTTGTAGCTCCTTATGGGCATGTCCGCCGCGAATAGAGTCACTAGGCACATCGTACAAGTAATAGACGCGTTTGATCTCATAGGGTAATAATTCTTTTTCTATTACAGAAAGATTACCACGACCGTCTTCGGCTATGATTTTAGGAATTTCTTTTAAGGTAATAGCATCTAGGTTAACGTAGTTCATTGTATACTAATTGGTTCCATTGTTTGGCAATTTCATCTGTAGAAAACTGTGCTACCGAAGCCTTTGCATTTTGTTTACATTTCTCTCTTAAGACACCGTCTAAGCTCATGCGTTGCATGCCTTTAGCAAATAAAGATACATTCCTTTTAGCTATGAGCAAGCCGTTTTGTTCGTGTTTAATTATTTCTGAAGGTCCCGAAACAATATCCAAAGATACTGCTGGAATTCCTAAAGAAAGCGACTCTACCAGGACCATTGGAAAGCCTTCAAACTTACTGGTAAGGGTTACAAATTGAGCGTTTGCAAGTATGTGAAATGGCGATTGGGCCGGTAAAAATACAATCTGAGAGCCAGACGGCAATGTTTTAGCAAACTGCTGTAGTGCTTTTTTATCCTCCCCATCACCCAAAATAACAAGTTGTACTCCTTCTTTCCATAGATTGGAAGCTGTGTAGGAATTCAGTAAAAAAGTAATATCTTTTACAGGCTCGTCTATTCTTCCGTAGGATAATATGTAGTTGCCCGGTGTTAGGCCTTCTGGTAAAACAGTTTCAATTTCCTTCCAGTCAGGATCAAATGTATTGTGAATAGTGGTGGCATTGGTAATACCGAAGGAGGGTAAAATGGTTTCAGAAATATACTTAGAAACCCCAACAGTTGCTGCATTTTTATTGTAGACTTTTGCAAACTCATTGGGCCTGCGGGTTAGGTACAAATCTGGGTTTGAACTATGCACTACATATATTTTTTTAAAGCCTTTATAAAGTACTTTATTGTAAAAAAGCTCCCGATAATACTCGGTTTTTGTGCGGTGGTCTATTACTAGATCGAAAGCGTGTTTTTTTAGATACGCTCTCAATTTCAGTAATCTTTTGAATCTTCCGCCAAAATGTTCATCAGGTTTTTTAAGCTTTCCCAGATTAAAGAGAGTGCCTTTGTAAGGGAACTTCACATCGTCTGTTAAAATGGCAATGTGTACTTCATGCCCCTGTGCTGTTAACATTTCAGAAAGTAGAGCACACGACCGCTCTGCCCCTCCTTTTGCGAGACAAATACTAACGATACAAATTTTTTTATGCGTATTTTGCACGGTACAAAGTTAAATTTCAATAGCCAAGTTACATGAAAATCCTATTGGTAGGCGAATATAATTCTTCTCACCATACTTTAAAAGAAGGTTTGGTAGCATTAGGACATCAAGTTACTGTTGTGGGATTGGGTGACGGGTTCAAAAAAAGAAAAGTGGACGTTAATTTTGTCCAGCCGTATACTTCTGGTTTTAAACTATTTTTAAAACGATTTATTTACAAACTATTTAAAAAAGACTTAAACTCGCAAAGCATCAAGAGACAGTTTTTTAGTAATCAAGCTGTTTTTCAAGGGAACGATATTGTGCAACTGGTAAACGAAAATTCCTTTCAAACAGTTCCTGAGACTGAAAAAGAACTCCTGGGTTTTATTTTTAAGAACAATAAGAATGTATTCCTGCTTTCCTGCGGAACAGATCATTTGAGTGTAAAATACGCGATGGAAGAAAAATTTAGCTATTCCATTGCTACCCCGTACCTGGAAAAACGAGGTACTGAAGCGCAGTTCCAACATATGACGCAATACCTAACCCCTGCATTTGTGGACTTACATCATTATGTTTTTAAAAATATACAGGGGGTGATCGCTTCAGATTTCGATTATGACATTCCTTTAAAAGGCCACCCGAAATATCTGGGAATGGTACCAAACCCGGTAAACCTGAGCAACTTTAAGTACCAACTTCCAAATATTGAAGGTAAGGTGGTTATTTTTCACGGAATTAATACCAATAATTACTATAAAAAGGGGAATGATATTTTTGAAAAAGCATTGGCACTGGTTGCTGAAACACATTCAGAAAAAATAGAAATAGTGACGGTACGAAGTGTCCCTTATGCAGAATACATCAAACTATTTGACAACTGTCATATCCTCTTAGATCAAGTATTTGCGTATGATCAAGGCTTTAATGCCCTGGAAGCCATGGCAAAGGGAAAAGTAGTTTTTACAGGTGCTGAACAAGAATTTTTGGACTATTACCAGCTTGCCGAAGACCAGGTTGCCATAAACGCCCTTCCTGATGCACAGCAAATTGCCGCTAAATTAACCTGGCTTATTGACAACCCACAAAGCATTATAGAAATCTCCAGGAATGCACGGGCCTTTGTAGAAAAAGAACACGACCATATATTGGCTGCAAAACGATATTTTGAAAAGTGGACTATGGATGATGGTTGATGGTAAAAATAAAATTACATACTTCTAAACGCCTCAACTCCTAAACTTCTCAACTCCTCATCTACTTCATCTTCGGAAATCTCAGTTCAATAGAAACCCGTGTGCTGTCACTTCTGTTAACTGCAGCTCCATGGATAAGGAATGGTGAGAACAACAGTGCCTCCCCTTCTTTAGGGTTGGGACGCATCATTTTTAGGTCACCCGCCTTGGTTTTCAATATACACGGTACATAATACGTATTCCCATTAATTTTTGCGCCTTTGCTTTCGGTACGAAGCACTTCGTTTTCTGGCAATAAATGGCTTCCCGGCAAAACAGGCAAGGAAGTCTGTGGGGTACACCCTTCTATAGGAATCCAGACATTTACAACATCTTCCCAATAGCTCAGGTAGCCATCTCTGTGCGGCGGATTAATATCTAACGAGCTGGGACGGTTAATCCTGATTTGTATGTGCGATTTTCCTAACTCCTCAACAAAAGAGGTAAGTTTATAGCCAAGGATTTTTCCAAAGCGTTCTGCAAGCATCTCAATATCGAAGACAAAATCTTCATTAGTTAAATTTCGGGTAATATCGATTACCTGTAAATGTTGTTCGTTGGTGGTCACAACTTTGTGGTAGTCTTTTAGCTGAAAATCTTCAGGATAGTCAATGTTGTGGGTATCAAACGCTTTGACAATATTTTTTACTATGGATGTTTTTAATGCCTCAAATTCATTTTCCTGAAATGCATTTACGACACCAAAACCATCGTTACTCCAGGGCACCTTGGAGATTACATTATCTTCGGGCTGAAACAGTAATTTGTCTTCTCCCCAAAAGAAATTACCTTCTACTTTAAATTCAAAGGGTTTTTTATCTAAAAAAAGTGTGCAAGTTTCTACAGACATAGTAATGTTAAATGTAAGGTTTTAATCGGTTTTTTGAGCGTTCAATCTTTTATTTCTTCGGTTATTAAAATAGCGCCACAGCAAAAATATCACTAGTAAAAAGTAAAGTGCATACCTGATAAAATGTGCGATCACAATACCTTCTACACCATAATCTGTCACAAAATAATACGATAAACCAAAGAATAGTGCAATAGATATGATTTCAGAAAAAATATAATTCCGCACCATTTTCTTCGCTAAAAACTGATGTGCTAATACCAGAGATCCTAAACGAATAAAGTCTCCCATAAGTTGCCATTTAAAGAGAGGAGCCATTTCTGTTAATCCGGGATACAATAGCTCTATAAGTACATTCCGCAATAAATAAACAACGAGCATCCCCAGGCCAAATATGGGTAATAACGTTTTATAAATACTAAAAACCTCCTTTTTAAATTCATTTCCGGTATGAATACTCGCAAATTTTGGCAATACGTACAGGGTAAAAATAGAACCTGAAAAAATCATATAATTTTTTGACAACACAGTGACATTGGTCCAGACTCCGGCATCTGTTTCTGAAATCCGTTCAGCGATCATAGAGCGTAAGTCAATTTCTACAAAGGGTAACAGAATTGAAGACACAAAGCTCATAAGCGTAAAAGCCAGTAAACTCTTTGCCATGGGCGTTTTAAAGGACAACTCTTTAAACTGAATGTATTCTTTAAGTACTTTGAAGAAAACCACAAAGATCATCCCCAACTGAATTACAGGCGCCAATGCTATGGCTACCAGTGCTCCATCCAAATTATAAAAATACAAACACGTTAAAGTGAGTATCGTACTTATAATATAACTTACAAACTGGATCTTCGCGTACTGTTTGTACTGCGACAATCCATTTACAACACCATCAAATATGCGTTGCAAAGCAATAGCAGGTGTAAGCACTGCAATAAACTTTAACAAGTACGTAAATTCGGTCGTAGCAAAAAGATATTCACTTAAGTACGATGCGCCAAAAAACAACCCTAAGGCGGCAACCGTTGTCCCAAATACCGAAAAAACAAAAGCAGAAGAAAACAGCTTTTGTAGTTGTGGTTTATCTTCCTTGAATTCGGCAAGATATTTCACTACGCCGTTAAAAACACCCATAGAGGTTACCGAAGTAAGTAGTTGTTCTAAACTTCGCAACTGCCCAACTTTATAGAGCCCCTCGGCACCTATAAACTCGTACATAATACGTTGCATACCAAATGCAATTGCCAGCCTAATGCTTACCACCACCGCGTTGAGCGAGGTCATTTTTAAAAGCAGGTTAGCACGTATAAATTCCGGAATTTTCATTTTTAGTTGGTAGTAGGTAGACGTTAGTTAGCAGCCCTTATTGTATTTGCTTTTCTTAAAACTTAATATGTATTCAAAACCTGAATTACTCGGTTCACTTGTGTTTCACTCATCACGGGACTCATAGGCAAACTGATTACTTGTTGATGAATTTTTTCAGTAACTGGAAATGGTACTCCTTCAAATTCTGGCAATGCCTTTTGTTGGTGCGGCGGAATAGGATAATGGATTAAATAGGCTACTTTATTTTTATCCAAGTGCATGATGAGATCTGTGCGATCTTTTACTTGAACTACAAACAAATGAAACACGTGATTTTCGGAACCATCCCACTGTGGTACTATAATTTTAGGATTTTTAATTTCAGATAGGTATCGTCTGGCAATACTTCTACGTTGTTCATTATCGGTATCCAGTGAAGGTAGTTTTACACTTAAAAAAGCAGCTTGAATTTCATCCAGCCTCGAATTTACCCCCAATAACTCGTTTACATATTTGCTTGCTGTGCCATAATTACGCAGCTTTTTAATGGCTGCTGCCAACTTAGCGTCATTGGTGGTCACTGCGCCACCATCTCCTAAAGCTCCTAAATTTTTAGAGGGATAAAAACTAAACCCTGCAGCGTCTCCCAGATTTCCAGCTCGCTTACCTGCTTTATTTTTTGCTCCGTGTGCCTGGGCGGCATCTTCAATAACAAGTAAGGCATGCTTTTTTGCCACTTCAGAGATCGCATTCATAGGAGCAAGCTGACCGTAGAGGTGTACGGGCATAATAGCTTTTGTTTTTGCTGAAATTTTAGCTTCTAAATCATTGAGATCAAAATTATATGTTTCGGCTTCTGCTTCTACCAGAACAGGAATGAGTCCCGCTTGTTTTATAGCAATTATTGTTGCGATAAACGTATTTGCTGCTACGAGCACTTCATCACCTTCTTCCAGTTTATGTAGTACTTTATAGCCTTCCAGAATAAGCCGAAGGGCATCCAGACCATTGCCAACACCCATACAATGTTTTGTTCCGCAGTAGTTTGCAAGATCCTGTTCAAAAGATGTTACAGAATTACCCAAAATATAATATCCCGTATCCAGAAACTGCTGAAACTGCTCTTTGAAAGCACCTTCAAAACGGTCGTTAATGGCTTTTAAATCTAAAAATGGAATCATATAAATACGGAATCTAATTTAGTGTGATGGGCGGTGTTTATTTCGTAAAACTCCAGCGCTATACTTCTGGCACCGAAACATTCTTTCCAGTACTGTAATCCTTTGTTGATGTTCTTTCCTTGATTTTCATTAGAAACCCCAAAATCGAAATACTTTTTCTCCCTATAGGTAGAAGTAATTAATTGATGAAACAGAAAGTCCAAACTGCCTAATTGCTGCTTGTCCTCATTTGCCGAAATATACTGCACATGTGCTACAGTATCTGTTATAAACATAGTAGCTCCGGCTACAATTCCTTCATCTTTCAACACATTAAACTGCACAATGTTCTTAGGAAATTTGGCTGCAAGCATTTCAATTTCCTCCAGGGAATGAACGGGCTTGGCATTATGACGTCTCTGCAAATTAGGAATTAAGATCTTATTCCAAAAGGGTTCAAAATCTTTTCCTGCTTCAACATACAATCCTTGTTTCTCGGCCTTCTTTACCCCTTCCATCCTATTTCCCTGAATCTTTGACGCACGTTCATTGTATATAGTAGCAGATACATCTACACGGGTTTGGGTTGCTTCGGTTAAGAATAAAAGATAGTCTATTTCGTCCGCAGGCTGTAAATGGTATATTTTAGGAAGTACCTTCAATTGTAACCGCGTTACCTCTTGTACTTCCAGAAACTTTAGAATTGCTTTAAATGCCAGCGTAGCATCTTCGATCTTAGTCTTTGTAGAAAGCACTAATCCGCCGTAAGACAACCCCTTGTGGGAATAAACGGTATCCCCTTCTCTATTTGCTGGTAAAATACCAACAAGCTTTGTATCCTTAAAAACCAGGAGCGAGGCATCTTCAAAACGATCGCTGTGGTACTCCATAAAATTTCTATGAAATAAGAATGTGGCATTTTTTGCACGCTCTACAAATTGGTTCCACACATTCTTATGTGCAGAATTGTATATTTCAACATTAAAAGTAGGTATTGACTTGCTCAAAGAAAACAGTTGTTGGTTACCGATTGTAAAACTAAAATTATTTTTACTTTTATCGTGACTTCTATAACGCTTAAATAGCATCTAAATTGAGTAAACTTTCAACCTTACTTCCTAAAAATACGCTGGAAAACAGGTTACTGTTCTTAGTTTTTGGTGTTTTTTTCTTGTTTTTTATTGTTCAGCCCCCCCTCTATTCTCCAGATACGTTTAGTTATTTACGGGCCGATATTACACGTTTCCCTGGCTACATTATTTACCTAAGAGGACTTCGGGCCATAGTTGGCAGTAGTTTCGATTTTGTTGCTGTTGCAGGGCATTTGCTAATGGGTTTTCTGGCAGTTGTGGTTATTCTCAAAAATGTAAGCCAGCTTTTTCGATTATCGTGGCTGGCAAAAGGCTTGCTTCTTGGAGTTTTATTGTTCCCATATTTTAAGCCTATAGAAGTTGCTTTAAATTTAACTTCAGAAGGACTTGCATATCCACTATACCTGTTTTTAATCTCTTGTACCATAGATTTTCTTTTTAGAGATCAGTCAAAAAAAATTGTTCACATCGCTATACTCTACTTAGCATTGGTGCTTACGCGCGGGCAGTTTATAATAATTGGTCCTATTATTGGTTTTCTATATGCATTAAAACTGAAGAAAAGAATCTTTAAGCCAAAAGCACTTTTTTTAGTGCTTACTCTTTTTCTATTACCTATACTTTCCTCTTTTGCAGATAAAACCTACCGCTATATTTTTTATGGCTATTTTAAAACGACCCCTTACAGCTATGTGAATGTAGTCGCACTTCCACTCTATGTTTCTGAAGCAACCGACGGCAAAATATTTGAAATCAAGGACATCAAGGCAGTCTACGACCATTCACACCAAAAACTAGACAGCCTCAACCTTCTAAGCACTGAAGTTCAGGGAAGTTATAAAGAAAAGTATATGCGCTTTCATTATAATTTCCCAAAGATTTGCAACCAGAACATTCATGACTTTGGGTTAACATACTACACCAGTCAAGGGTTCACGCCACCCAAAAATGCCTTTGCAATTGAAGATGCCTGCAAAACAATGACACCAAAGCTTATTCAAGCTCATTTTACTGAATTTCTTGCACTCTACTACACAAGCATCGTTCATGGGTTCAAATCGGTTTTTATTCTCTTTTTTGTGATTGCGCTGTCCATACTTAGTCTGGTACGTGTGCTAAAACGTTTTGGCCTCAACGGAGCATTTGTTTTAATGGCAACACTTTTTATTATTTCTAATGCTATGATCGTTGCCATTGCTTCCCATAGCATTATGCGCTATTTATTTTACAATTATTTTCTTGGACTTCTGATTTTAATCATACTTTTGAAAAAATTTATTTCACGCCATGAATCCTGAGCTTTCCGTAGTAATGCCCTGTCTAAACGAAGCTGAAACGCTAGCTATTTGTATACAAAAAGCACAAGGTTTTTTTGAGCGTGAAAACGTGCAAGGTGAAGTGGTTATCGCAGACAACGGCAGTACCGATGGCTCTATAAAGATCGCTGAAGACCTGCAAGCGCGTGTGGTGCACGTTAAAGAAAAAGGCTATGGAAATGCATTAATTGGAGGAATTACCGGAGCAAAAGGCACCTATGTGATGATGGGAGATGCTGATGATAGTTACGATTTTAGTAATATGATGCCGTATTTGGTAAAACTCCGCGAAGGTTATGACCTGGTAATGGGGAATCGGTTTAAAGGCGGGATTGAAAAAGGTGCGATGCCTTTTTTACATAAATACCTAGGCAATCCGGTGCTTTCCTTTATTGGTCGTTTGTTTTTCAAGTCTAAAATTGGCGATTTTCACTGTGGCTTACGAGGGTTTAGCAAAGACGCGTTCCAGCGTATGGAGTTAAAAACCACAGGAATGGAATTTGCCAGTGAAATGATAGTAAAAGCAAGTTTAAAAGATATGAAAATTGCCGAAGTGCCTACCACGCTTTCGGTAGATGGCCGAACGAGACCTCCCCATTTAAACACCTGGAGAGATGGGTGGCGACACCTGAGGTTTCTGGTGCTATACAGCCCAAAATGGTTGTTTTATTATCCAGGATTTTTACTGTTTTTCTTTGGGTTGATCACTTCTGTACTTCTCATATACAACCCCGTACGCATAGGTAGCGTAACATTTGATGTACATACATTGCTGTTCACTTCTGTAAGTTTATTGATTGGTTTTCAGTTTATCTTATTCTATGGACTTACCAAGGTATTTACCGTGGAAAATGGATTGCTTCCAAAGTCTAAAAAATATGACAAACAATTTCAGTTTATCAATTTAGAAAAAGGACTAATTGTAGGGTCTTTACTTATTATTGCAGGTGTGGTTTTAAGTGTTTTAGCCTATAATTACTGGCACGATCTCAATTTTGGAGATATTACAAACTCTAATACGCTTCGCCTTGTCATACCTGCTATTACCACCATGCTATTAGGGGTACAGGTAATTTTATTCAGTCTATTCTTTAGTATTTTAGGATTAAAAAGATAAATCCTTTATAGGTTTAAAAACAACAGCACCATCCTCATCAATAGTTTGGTAGATACCTTCTTTGGCGCCTTTGTTTATTATTAGATAACTGCCGTTTTCTTCTAAGTGATCTAAATAGGTCTTATCTTCTGAAAGATACGAGAACAAGACTCTGAATAAGTTTACAGAAGATTTCAACTCCGAGTCATACGCAGGAGCTTCAGCAGGCCACGCAATGGCCAGGTTAGCTCCAAAAATACTATATTGAAAATCACGGTCTATATTTTTAGTAAACTTCTCACTCGTAGTGTTCATCCCCACAAAACCACCGTGGTCTGCCATAAAAATAACTAGCGCGTTGGGGTCTTCTTTTTTTATCAAAGTGAAAATCCGCTCCAGAGTTTTATTGGTTTCCTGGAGACGCTCCAGGTAGTTTTCGCGTTCGCTTTCTTTTCTATCCGTAACATTCTTAGCACTTGTTATGTGCCAAGGGTTTAGCATATGAAGAAAAAAGAACTTAGGGACCTCCTCTTTTTCCTGCAAGTACCTTTTAAAAGGAGCTTCAATATCATGCGTACGTTTTGCGCCATTCCGTATGTACTTCATTTCACTGTACGGCAAGCTATTTACATCAAAACCCATAGTAGGGCGGTTGGCAATAAGGTAGGGAGTTTCTGTAACGTAATAGGTTTTATACCCATTATTCTTAAAGGCATCTAAGACTACGTTTTCAGTAAAAATCATATTCCGTCCATTGTAAATCTCATCGTGGCTCAAGGACTTATTGTAGTAATGTTGCTTCATATTAAACATAGCCACATTAGATTCCACTGTGGTGGAATAGTTACTGCGGTACTGAGGATAAAATGTAACATCATGCCCTTTTAGAAACGCTTCAAACTCTGAGTTATTAAAGTTGTAATAGCCTTTGTTGAGTTCAGAAAAATTGGCATAGCCATCTGTTTGAATGAGGTATATGTTTGGTTTTTTAGTAAAGGTAACCTTAGCGATGGCATCTGGTTGTGTGCGCCAGTCTTCCGAAATTGAAGCATATTCCACGATGGTCTGCCCCAACCCAAATAGCGCCAGAACCCCTAACACAAACTGGAATACAATTATTTTCAACACGTGCTTATACAGAAAGTACGCAACCACAACAGCAATAATAAATGCAAGCAGAATTTTGTCTTTCTCAATGCCTGTATAGTAAAAGACCTTCAGTAAATACAGAAATGTAAAAACGTTTAAGAACGTTAGTATGTATTTTTTAAACGGTCTAAAGGGCTTCAGCTTTACAAGGGCATGCGCAATAAAAAACAACGCTATGGGCAGTACTAGAAAATAAGCGACAAAGAACCCTACGTGTTCCCAGGAGTTTATAATTGGAAAATTACGACTGTAGTAAAAAAGAATAAAGTAAATCCCTGGCGCAGTAGCAGCGAGTAGGAGTCGTTTTATAGTGTAGGATGTTTGAGGCATGTAACCTTATAATTTACTGAAAACAACATTTCCCTTACTATCAATAGCCTTGTAAACGCCTTCGGGAGCACCTGAAGATATCTTTAAAAAGCTTGCATCCTCCTGTAAGTTGGTAAGAAATTCTGGTTTTTCAGCTAGGTGAGCGAATAAAACCCGAAACAAATTAACATTGGTTTTCAAGCTGTCCCGGTACATAACAGTGGTACCTTCCGGCCACGATATGGCAAGAAGACTGCTAAATATTGAAATTGTTTTATCGGGATCTTCAGTGTATACATTTCCCTGGAACAGGGATTCAAATCCAACATATCCCCCATGGTCTGCAACCAGTACTACCAGAGCATTCTTGTCATTTTCTTGAATATGCGTAATAATATCCTGAAGGAGCAGATTTGTTTCATTTAAATTTTTCTGGTAGATCTTCCGTTTTTTTTCAGCTAAATTTTCACCTTTTGTACCTCCATCAATATGTTTTGGATTCAGTATTTGAACGAAGAAAAACTTAGGGGTTTTCCCCGGCTGTTCCATAAATTCATAGAGGGCAGGTTTCACTTCTTTTTTCAGCTTAAAGCCTTTACTTAAGTAGGGAATTTCAGTATACGAGTAATTACAGTAATCGTACCCCAGCGCTGGTCTTGTTAACAATAAATATGGGCTTTCAGTAATAAAATGGGTTGTATAGTTATTGTTTTTTAATACAGAAAGTACCGGGTTGGAAGAAACAATGTGCTCCCGGGCGTTATACAGTTCAAAATTTGCTGCATCCCCCTGGTAGTAATGATGTTTCATTGCAAAAAGTGAGCTATTGGAAGACAGCGTAGCATCGTAGTTACTTCTGAAATTTTCATAGATTTCAAAATTGTGAGTCGTCAAAAACGCATTCATTTCTGAAGTATCCATTTCGTAATACCCCCGCTTTAACTGCGATGGATTTACATACCCATCTGGCTGAATTACGTAAATATTGGGTGTTTTAGTAAAAGTTGCCTCTTCGATAGCATCTGGCTGGTCCATCCAATTATGGGTCTGGCTGGCAAACTCATAGAGCTTAGGAACCAGCGCAACCAAGGCAATGACGGATAAAATTAGTTCGAGCATAATTATTTTGACTCTAAATCTTCGAAGCAAATACCCCAACACCAGAGCCACAAGTAAAGACAATCCTATAAATTTAGCTTGTGCCCCTGCGTGCAAAGCCGTTGTAAGTAATGCCAGGAACACAAATAGATTAAATACCAGCAAGAGCACTCCTACAAAATTTTTCTTACTGAAAATTTTATATAAAACCCAGGCAACACACCCCGGGATAACCAACGCTACTGTAGAGAATACCAGCAAATGTTCCCAGGTGCTGATAAGGGTAAGGTTTTTAGAATACAAGAAAATTAGAGGATACAGCCCGGCAATACCCCCAACCAGGAATGCAGGAATTTTTAATGCTTTTTTATGTGATTTGGCTGGTCTCATTTATGTTATTCAATCTTTTCGAAAACTACGTTATAATCTTCGTCAATACATTCATAAAAATGGGCACCAAAAAAACTGTCATACAACGGAATATAACTGGTATTAGGTTCTTTAGTTTCTAAGATAGCATCATTATTGGCAAGTTCTGCAAAAATGGTACGGAACATATTTACGCTGCTTTTAATATTTGTATGCTTTGGAGTATACCCTTCTGGCCATTTTATGTTGAGCATACTGGTAAAAGAAGAGATGGTTTCTACAGAATTAATTTTTCGTGTTTCTACTTCCTGGACATATTGCAGGCCAACATACCCCCCGTGATCTGCAACCAAGATAATCATAGGGTCAGGGTCATACTTATTTATAATTTCAATAAGACTGGTAAGCCAGTCGTTTGCCTGCTCTAATCTAATAAGGTACGCATCCCTTTCGCCTGCTACGCCGGTTGTATACCCTTTTTCATGAGTGACGTGGCTAGGCAGTGTTTTTTCAATAAACACAAAATTGGCTCCCTGCGGTAGGTTTGCCATAGCTGCGTCAAAATCCGGAATAATATCGGCACCACGAACAGGCCCTGTATCGTATATTTTTACTTGCTTGCGCTCTATGTTACAATGGTCAAACGCAGTTTGTTTTCCATTGATTAAAAAGTAAGAGTTATCTGTTATAAAGTGACTGGTATAGCCGTTGTTCTTTAAGATATTGAGTGTGTTGTTATAGGGTCCTACCACCACTTCCTGCGCCCCCATGGTTTTAAGGTTTCCGGGATATGTATTTTGATAGTAATGATGTTTCATCGAAAACAAAGCAGCGTTAGAAGTAAGTGTGGAATAGTAATTACTTCGATAATTAGGGTGGTTTATAAAGCCCTGATTGCTTAAATAGCTTTCAAATGCTGAATTATCGTAACTATACGGAGGTTTCGACAAATGGCTAAAATTCGCATAGCCATCGGGTTGGATTACATAGATATTTGGTTTTTGCGCTAACTGTACCTCTTGTAATTCTGAAGAAATTTGAGTCCAATCTGCATTGTATTGTATCATAAACCACAGTTTAGGAACCAGCGTGATTACACTAAGTGCAGCCAGTAAAAACTGAATGACAATGATTTTTTTTAGGTATTTATAGACTAAAAAGCTTAGCAAAGCAGCGCAAAATAGTACGACTGCGATAAACTTCTTATTCCCCAAAAAAATAAGCATCGCAATAAGCCCTGAAAACATGACAAGATTAACTCCGGTCATTCTATACTTTTCAAGCTTTTGTAGAAACCCTAGCCTAAACATAGGTTTGGAGAGTGCCATTAACATAAAAGGCAACACAAAACAAATGGCTACCAAAAATCCAAGCTGCAACCAGGAGTCGGCCATATCAAAATTACCGTTATAGTAATGCAAAAAAGGGTATAGACCGGCCGCTAAGGCAACTTTTACTTCATATTTTTTTAAGGACATTCCCATAGTTTGTTATCTGTTTCAATGCTTTTGGAATACTACATTGCCATCTCCATCTATACATTTATAAATTCCTTGCGGAGCACCGTCTTTTATAATGGTATAGGAGGCGTCCTCCTGTAAATGGTCAAGGTATTTATTGTTTTCACTTAAGTACGAAAATAATATCCGAAAGGTATTAATACCGCTTTTAAAGTGTTTATCTATTTCCGGGGCTTCACCATTAGGCCACTTTATAGAAAGTTGTGTACTGAAAGCCGAATAGATCCTATCCCTATCCATTGTTTTTTCTCGCACCTCCAGCATATACTCATACCCCAGATAGCCACCGTGGTCTGCCATAATTAAAATAAGACCATTAGGGTCTTTTTCCTGAATCATGCGAATTGTTTTTTTAAGTCTTTCGTTGCTTATAGCTAGGTTCTGTTCATATAATTCGGCTTCTTTTTGAGCGCCCATGGTCAAGTTTTTCATGGACTGAACGTGCCCGGGTTTAAAAATTTCGATGAAGAAAAATTTCGATTTGTCTTCATCGATATGTAAGTATTTTTCAATGGGTACCAGGATATCTTCTTCTTTCTGAAAACCATCGGTAATAAAGTCTATGTCGTTATAATCAAAGTTACATACGTCGTAGCCCATTTCTGGAAAATTGGAAAGTATATAAGAACCCTCTGCCAGAAAATGTGTTTTGTATCCATTGTTCTTAAAGGCATTTAATACTGGGTTATCCGAAATAATAATATTCCTGGCATTGGCCATTTCACTAAAGTTAAACCCATTATTGTAAAAGTGATGCTTCATGGTAAATGTAGCACTGTTTGAAACCAACGTCGAGCTATAGTTACTACGAATATCTGAATAGATTTTGAAACCGTTTTCCCGCAGAAAACTCCAGTAGTGTTCATTGTCTATGTTCTTGTAGGGGCCCTTACCCATTTCAGAAATATTTACATACCCATCTGGTTGAATGTAATACACATTAGGGCGTTTTTTAAATACTACTGCCTCAATATCGTCTGGCTGATTGGCCCACTCGTTCGAATAGGTCCACTGGTTTTTAATGGTTGGAAACAACCAGAATAATCCTATCAACGCCAAAACCAATTGCAACACCACCACTTTCTTAAAATACTTCCGAAAAAACACAGCAATTAAGGTGGCAACTACAATAATACAAAGGGTAAATACCCATTGTAATTTAGCGTATAAGCAAATTTGAATGAAGCATAAGAAAGCAGTAATGTTTAAAAAAGGAAATGCAACCGGTTTTATTTTTTTTACAAAAGGCAGAAAGCTAAAAAACTGAATTCCCAGAAATAAGCAAATAGGAGCTACCAAAAACAACCCGATGAAGAAGACAAAGTGCTTCCAGGAGTTGATGAGGGAAAAATTGTTGGTGTAGAAAAATATAATGGGATACAAGCCAGCAGCGAGACCATATAAAACTGTTTTCTTAAACTGAGGTATTTTCATAAACAGTGTAAAAATAGCGGTATTTATCGTTTCCTAAAAACAATCTTACCTGTACTATTCATGCATTCATAGACACCCCTTGAGGCGCCTTCGGTAATTATGGTATAGGTTGCATCCTCCTGTAAATTCTCTATATAGCTGTTATTTTCGCTTAGATATGAAAATAAAGCTGGGTTTAACTTTTTGATGGAAGGTAGAAAGCTCATCAACTGAATTCCCAGAAACAAGCAAATAGGAGCTATCAAAAACAACCCGATGAAGAAAGTAAAATGCCTCCATGAATTAATAAGGGAGAAATTATTGGTATAGAAAAATATAATGGGGTACAAACCTGCTGCAAGACCATACAAAACTATTTTCTTAAACTGGGATTTTTTCATAAACGCTGTAAAAATAGCAGTAATTATTGTTTCTCAAAGACCGGGGTTCCGTTAGAGTCCAGTACTTTGTAAATTCCTTTTCTAGCTCCTTGTAAAATTGGAAGGTAAGATCCATCTTCTTGCAGGTGTTCAAGTAATGCTGTATCCTCACTTAAATAACTGAATAAAATTCTAAAAAAGTTGACAGTAGATCTTATTTCTTTGGTTGCTGAAGGAACCCCTTCTGGCCAGTATACTGCGAGGTTTGCACCAAACATAGAGTATAATTTATCTCTATTTTCAGTTTTTTGGTATGCCTCATGCATAAATTGTAAGCCCACAAAACCACCGTGATCTGCCAAAATAACAATGATTCCCTTGGGGTCTTCTTGTTTGATAAAGGTTACGGCATCAATTACTTTTTTATTTGTTTCCTCCAGCTTTTCAATCCATTTTTGACGCTCCTTTTCAGGGTCTTCAGCATTTTTTTTATCAACTGCAATGTGGCCTGGCTCAAAAATTTCTACAAAGTAAAAAGCCGGGGTACCGCTGTGTTTTTTTATAAAGGATTTTAAGGGTGCTACCACATCTTTTTTCTCTTTTAAACCCGTTGTAATGTACCCCACATCCTTGTTTACATAATTACTGTTGTGGTAGCCCATCTTCGGCTTATTGGTAAGCAAATAGGGTCTTTCTGCTAAAAAGGTAGTCGTATATCCATTGTTTTTGAAAATAGTGAGCACTGGGTTTTCACCAATAATAATATTTCGTGCATTTAGCATTTCAGTAAACTTAATAGTCCCTAAATAGTAATGGTGCTTCATGGTAAACAGCGAACTGTTTGAAGTAAGCGTTGAGGCATAATTACTTCGGAAATTGGGGTAAAATGTAAAATCCTCTTGCTGAAGAAAGTGCTCCAGTTTGTTATCTTTCACCTTGTAAAACCCTTTTTTTAATTCTGAAAAATTAACGTACCCATCAGGCTGAATGAGATACACGTTGGGCTTCTTTTTAAATTGCACTTCAGTAATCGCATCGGGTTGTTCTATCCATTCTTTGCTGTATATAAACTGGGCATTAATCTCGGGGATTAAATAAAAACAAGCTACTACTGCCAGCAACAACTGGAATACAACTACTTTTAGGAAATACCTGTGGAAGAAGAAAGCGTACAATAGGGACACAACACCAATCCCAACCACCATCCAAATCTGAAACCCTGCATACAAAGCGGTTTTTATAAAAAACAGGAAAACAAAAAGGTTTAAAAACGGTAACACAAATTTTTCAAATTTTTGAAGGAGAGTACTGCTTGAAATAACTTTCAATACAGAAAAAATTACTACGGGTGCCCCTAGAAAAACACTTATAAAATAGGCTACATGGCTCCACGAATTTACAAGCGTGTAGTTGTTTGAAACATAAAAAAGTAGTGGATACAAACCTGCTGCAAGCGCTGCTATGAAAGAGATATAGAGCGAATGTTTTACAGAGGGTTTCAAAAAATGTAGTTTAAGTGACTACGCTCCTATTTGCGTTTCATCAAATATAAGACGCGTTTGGTTCCGGGTACGATTTCCTTTTTTTCAATGGTAAAATACTGACTATAACCTGCTTCAAAACCAGTTTCATTATAAAAATCGAAGTGATTTATAAACTCCCGTTTACGCACCAACAAGCTTTCTACCCATGAATCCTCCCGCTTTGGGAATTCAATAATGAGGGTTCCTGAAAATTTTGCAAAAAACTCGGCCGATTTCTCAAAAGGCACATTTCCAGAAAGTGTAATATGGTGAATTAAGGCCAAAGCCATTGTAATATCTGGATTGTAGTCTTTAAGGCGCTCTATTAACGAATTTCTTTCGGTATTATTAAAACCTATTCCTGGTGCAGGTTGTAGTACATCGCACACAAAAGGCAACATATTGGTTTCGCTATTTTCCTGTAGTTGGGTGTAGTTATAATCTACTGCATTGCTATCAATATCTGTAACGATAACGTCTGGCACCTTATCCAGAACCGTTCTGGCAAAGGTTCCATCGTTTCCACCTACGTCGATTAAGCGTTGCGGATTAAGTGGTGTTACCCACTCCCGAATGAGTTTCTTTTTGCCTTCAAAAGCTGCAGTTTCGTAATTGGTCTTATCGTAATAATTACCCCACTCGGAGCTTTCGTTTAACTCTAATTTCTTTATAAAATTGAAAAGACTCTCCAGAATATTGCTCTGTTGTTTTTTTGAAAGCTTGGCAACCTTGGTTTCAGCTTTATAGTCTTCACTGTGTTTACTTTCCATTTTTGCCAACAAGTGAATGTTGGTGTGAATGGTTGCGCTTAACTTGGTTTTCCCGGGCAACAGAGAAGATATCAACTTTACCGGAATTCCATCAATATGCGTTTGTAACATTTTAAAGATCTCAGTCCCGTGGTACTTTGCCAACACCAACGGTCCAAAAAAGTGAGTAATAAATTGTTTGTAAGCGCGCCAGGGAGTTCCTTCTTCATAAAAATCAAAAGACAAAGTGTCTATGAACACAGGTTTCCCTTTATGAAACGTTACATTATAAGCTGAAGCATCCTTCAGAATAAAACCTTTTGAAAGCGCGTATTTCTGAAGTTTCAACGTATGTAAGGCAGCATGCTTAAATTGCTGAAAACTCCACTCATACGGATTGGTAATAAAAGGGATATGCTCTGGAGTGATGACAATTTTATCATCGGCTACCGAAGTTTCGGTATGCGGAATAAGCAGTCCTTGTTTGATAAGCGTCTTAAAAAGACCACTTTCCTTTAACTTATTGTACTGTGGAAAGTATATTGGGTTAATGACACGACGCAAGGTATCGCCATCGTGAAACATATAGCCTGAAGGATCTCTGAACGAGGCTTCGTGCTTGCCTGCCGAAGTGGTAGGTGTATTATTTTTTGTGCTCATCGAGATTAATTTCAGAGTCGTCGTTATCTTCGTCAATGTCTATGGAGTCATAAGCATCGTCATCTTCTTTCAACAAACCGAAAAACGCCTTTACCTTATACCACGCATTTTTTGAAAACAATAAAACTCCTGCAGCTGCAGCTACTACTGCCTGCACGATCATTGCTCCTAATCCTGGATCGAAATACAAAAAATTCATACGCTTAGCTATTTAGGTTATAGAAACCTTTTAATTTAAAATTGACCACAAATAAACTAAAAAACGGGCAAAACTGCCCGTTTTCCTGTCTTAAAGTTTTACAGCTTATTACGCTTACGGTCTACTTCTTTTAAGTACACTTTACGCAATCTAAGGTGGTTGGGGGTTACCTCAACATATTCATCTTTCTGTATATATTCTAGTGCTTCTTCCAGTGAAAACTTGATAGCAGGGACAATTTTTGCTTTGTCATCTGCCCCGGAAGAACGTACGTTACTCAATTTCTTGGTTTTGGTAATATTCACCACCATATCGTCCTGGCGTGTGTTTTCACCAATTACCTGGCCTTCGTAAATATCCTCTCCCGGATCTACAAAGAAACGTCCACGATCCTGTAATTTATCGATAGAATAAGGAATAGCAGAACCATTCTCCATAGAAACCAAACTACCGTTTTGACGCTCTGGAATACCTCCTTTTAAGGGTTGGTATTCTAAGAAACGGTGCGTCATAATTGCTTCCCCAGCCGTAGCCGTTAGCAATTGATTACGCAACCCGATGATTCCGCGGGAAGGAACGATGAATTTACAAATCATACGCTCTCCCTTAGCTTCCATACTGGTCATCTCCCCTTTTCTAATGGTCACCATATCGATGGCACGACCACTTACGTGTTCAGGAAGGTCGATGGTTAATTCTTCAACAGGCTCACATTTTACACCATCAATTTCTTTAATAATTACCTGAGGTTGTCCAATTTGAAGCTCGTATCCCTCACGACGCATGGTTTCAATTAAAACCGAAAGGTGCAATACCCCACGACCAAACACCATAAATTTATCTGCACTACCCGTGTCTTCTACACGAAGTGCTAAGTTTTTCTCTAATTCTTTTGCTAAACGGTCCTTGATATGACGCGACGTCACAAACTTTCCATCTTTTCCGAAGAAAGGAGAATCGTTAATCGTGAATAACATACTCATTGTTGGCTCATCGATAGCAATGGTTTTTAACGCTTCCGGGTTTTCGAAATCTGCAACGGTATCGCCAATTTCAAATCCTTCAATACCTACCAGGGCACATATATCGCCAGCCTGTACTTCTTCCACCTTCATTCTCCCCAGACCTTCAAAAGTATGTACTTCTTTTACACGTGATTTTTTAATGGTTCCATCTCTTTTTACCAAAGAAATAGGCATATTCTCCTTAATGTTACCGCGCAACAAACGCCCAATAGCTATACGTCCTGTAAAGCTTGAATAGTCCAAAGAAGTAATCAACATTTGTGTAGTTCCTTCTTCAATTTTCGGGGCTGGAATGTGCTCCAACACCATATCTAAAAGGGGTTCAATGTTGTCTGTCTCATCTTTCCAGTCGTCGCTCATCCAGTTGTTTTTGGCTGACCCGTATACAGTTGGGAAATCCAGCTGCCATTCTTCGGCACCCAGCTCGAACATAAGATCGAAAACAGCTTCGTGTACTTCGTCTGGAGTACAGTTTTCTTTATCTACTTTATTTACAACCACACAAGGCTTTAACCCAAGGTCGATTGCTTTTTGTAATACGAAGCGGGTTTGTGGCATAGGTCCTTCAAAAGCATCTACTAACAATAACACTCCGTCTGCCATATTCAATACACGCTCTACCTCTCCACCAAAATCGGCGTGACCAGGGGTATCAATAATATTAATCTTTGTCCCTTTATAGGTTACCGATACGTTTTTTGAAGTAATGGTAATACCACGTTCACGTTCCAGATCGTTATTATCCAGGATAAGTTCCCCTGTTTTTTCGTTTTCACGAAACAGGCTACAGTGGTGCATAATTTTATCTACCAGGGTTGTTTTACCGTGGTCAACGTGTGCTATAATAGCAATGTTTTTTATTTCCATTTTTAACGCCCGAATAAACGGGTGACTTTTAATTAATAGCTAGAACTATCTTCGCCCTTTTTTAGGCGGTGCAAAAGTACAGTTAATTAATGAATTTAGAGTTAATTATACCATTTGTTTTATGACCAAAAAACACAGCCTATAAATTTGTATCTTTAGGGCACTGCATCCCCTGCTTTAAAATTTACTTATGAAAACACCCTTACTTTTATGCATTGCTTTCTTAAGCGTACTCTCCTTAAAGGCTCAGTTTGGTCCGGAGCAATTAATTTCTCTTGACCATGAGAATGCTTCTATAGCGATACCACACGATTTGGATAACGATGGTTTTGTTGATATCATTTCAGGAGCTTTTGGAGGTAAAATTGTCTGGCATAGAAACTTAGATGGAAATGGAACTTTTGGTAATGAGCAGCTAATCACATCAGGGGCTATTGCTTTGGAAGATATGCAACTTGCAGATTTTGACGGCGATACCGATACGGATATAATTTATAGAACCAATCTCGACAAAGTTGCCTGGTTAGAAAATGAAGATGGAATGGGAGGTTTTGGCACGGAAAAACTCATAGTACAAAATGAATACCCCTACAACATACGAGTGGGTGATCTTGATGGAGATGGTGATATAGATGTGTTAGCAGTACATAACTCTAATTCGTTCCAGGAACAGCTAGTCTGGTATGAGAACATGGATGGAGCAGGAACTTTTAGCGCCGAAAAATTTATAGCATTAGACACATTTAACCGTTTTGGAATTACAGTTAACGATCTGGATGAGGATGGTGATAAAGATATTATTGCTGCTACCTGGGATTTAGCTCCTAGTAAAATCAAGCTCTATAAAAATGATGGAAATGGAAATTTTGAAACAGTAGAAACTCTGTATGAATTTGACAGTCTTATTTCAGACAGTTACAAAATTAATGACTTAATAGTTACCGACATAAACAACGATGGAACTAAAGATTTCTTAATTACCACAGATCATGATAAGGCCTTGAACTATGTTGGTTGGTTGAGAGGAGTTGAAGGCTCCTTAACCTTCAATGATCCTGTAAGGGCTTATGTCTACAACGACCCATTATACCTGTATCATATGGAACATATGGATTTAGATAATGACGGCGATCAGGATTTACTTTTAGGGTTTGCAACCGCGACCAATTATGGTAATTTCAGTTATTTAATTAATGGAGGAAGTGGTAATTATAGCAACCCGGTTATTGCTAGTGAAGATATTGAGAGAACCAGCCACGTTACAGGTGCAGATATCGATAATGACAATGATATAGATGCAATTGTGTGTTCTTCCTTTGGTCAAAGATTGGCCTGGTATCCCAATAACGGAAACTTACTTAACATAAACGAAAGTGCTAAAAACACCTCAATTCTCTACCCGAACCCTACACATAACAACCTCTATTTCAACACTTCAGAAACAATTACATCTGTTCGTATTACTACCATTTCAGGAAAAGTAGTAAAGACTGTAGAGCGTCCATCATTTATCACTATTTCTGAATTATCCAAAGGAATGTATTTTTTTACATTAACTTCAGACACCGGAAAAATTTCAGTTGAAAAAATTATTAAAGAATAATATTGGAATTATAGTACAGCTTGATTTTTTTTAAATTTCACTTATGAAAAACACACTTCTATTATTTACTGCTCTCCTAAGCTTTATTTCTTTGAAAGCGCAATTTGGCTCACAGCAAATTATTTCAACCGAAACAGATAAAGCATATCTATCTATTCCTGTAGACATTGACAACGACGGGCTTATAGATGTGCTCTCAGCACAAGCCGAAAACCATGTGCTGGTATGGTTTAAAAACCTGAATGGGTTAGGTAGTTTTGGACCTAAAACTGTAATTTCAACAGATCCTGCTTTGTATTTAAGTGTTGATTATGTAGACATAGACACTGATGGGGATAAGGACATATTATTCATTGAGAACAATCCAAGGCAAATCAGGTGGATTGAACATTTAGACGGGCAAGGAACCTTTGGAGAGGAACATCTTATAGCTAGTATAGAATATATAAAATCGATCCGTACACTAGATTTTGATAATGATGGCGATTTAGATATTATAAGCACTATTACAAACACTTTTTCTGATGGAATTGTTTGGTTTGAAAACGAAAACAGTTTGGGTACTTTTGGAGGACCACAATTGCTTATCAATGGAAACACAGGATTTTACCCACCTATTCTTGAAGACATAGACAACGATGGCGATATAGATATCCTGACATCTCTTGAGAGTTATAACCCATCCACTATTGTTTGGTTTGAAAATAATGGAGATCTATCCTTTTCACTTGAGCATGAAATACTCCAGTTTAATTTTATTATTTCAGATTGGACCAGCGTTGTGGACCTTAAGTATGTTGATATAGATACGGACGGATTAAAAGATATATTTTTTGAAACTTACCAAGAGGATAATGGATCATCTTCGGGCTGGTTAAAGAATATAAATAATACAGGAACCTTTGAGGAGGGAAGTAACATAATTCATCATGTAGGAAGTCGGAAGTTTTACGATTTAGATGATGATGGCGACCTAGACATGCTACTTTTGAATCGTAACGTAAACACTATTTCCTGGATAGAAAACTCTAACGGACTTGGCGTATTTAATCCAATAAGAGTTATTACCACCGAAATTGATTTCCCCAGAGACACTCAGGCTGCCGATATAGACGGCGATGGACTGCTGGATGTAGTATCTGCATCGCTGGGGGACGATAAAGTTGCCTGGTATAAAAATTCAGGCATATTAGGTGTGGAAGAAAGTAAACTTAAACAGGTACTCCTATATCCAAATCCAACTAACGGCACCCTATATCTCAATACTTCAGAAACAATTGTACAGGCTAAGATTACCAGCATTTCTGGAAAACTAATTAAAACTATAGATAGTCCGTCATTTATTGACCTCACAGAACTTTCCAGTGGAATTTACTTTGTAACGTTAACTTCAGACAACGATCACATTTCAGTAGAAAAAATTATAAAAAAATAAAGAGCTTCTTTATACCTTTAGTCCACTATCGCTCAACTCACTAATAACATCTGCCTCTGGTTGAAAGTTAATGGTATAGTGTACCAAATAGGAAGCTGCTATGAGGTAGAATGTTCTTTCTGCATAGAAAGCGGGTTCATAGCCAAAGAAATACGCTGCCAGGCCTCCTAAGTCTGAAAATATAAACGCCAACACACATAGCAATAAATGCAACGACTGCGTTCCTTCAAAGGATTCGTTGTATAAAAAGGCAAACAGCGCCATAAACAACATAACGGCACTTTGTGTAAAGAATAAAATAAGCTGTGCATCATTATCCAGAGAGGCAATGATGATATCTGACAAGTAAAAGACATTGAAGATATTTAAAACAATAATAACAAGCCCAAAAATAATTATCGTCCTGCTAAATCGAACCATCGGCAATCGTTTGAACGTGAACAAACAAATACCTGTATACACCAGAACCGTACAGAGTAATGAAGCAGTCTTAAACACTGGTATTTCATAAAACAGGACCGCGATATCTCTAACCAGCAAAAAACTAAGCCCAAGTACGAGTAAGTTTTTTTTAAATCCACTTTTAACTAACAAATAGCCAATAAGCGTTATACAAGAACCTAACCTGATGGCTCTAGACACTTCTATATCAAAAAAATATATGACTGCTAGATTAACCAGAATCAGCAAAATTCCTAGATGTAGCAACCCCAAATTGCCAGCAAATGTTGTTTTCCCCATGATGCTTTTAGTATGCTTAGTATGACAAGGTTACGAAATTTCCCACAAAATCGACACCTTTTGTAACATTTATAATTACGTAAGGTTTTAAATTTCGGTTTTAATATTGCGTATCTTTGTGCCCTAAAAGCTTGATCTTACTATGAATTTAGATTTAATTCCACAGTTAAAACACACTACTTCCAATAATTTTTTCTTACTGGCCGGCCCTTGTGCTATTGAAGGGGAAGATATGGCACTGCGTATTGCTGAAAACGTACTTACCATTACAGATAAGCTGGAAATACCCTACATCTTTAAAGGAAGCTTCAGGAAAGCAAACCGAAGCCGTATTGATAGTTTTACAGGAATTGGAGATGAAAAAGCACTGAAAATTCTTCGTAAAGTTTCAGAAACGTTTAAAATTCCGACTGTAACAGATATTCATGAAAGTAGTGATGCGGCACTAGCTGCAGCATATGTTGATGTGCTTCAAATCCCTGCATTCCTGGTTCGACAAACAGATTTAGTTGTCGCAGCAGCAGCTACAGGCAAGGTCGTGAACCTGAAAAAAGGACAGTTTATGAGTCCTGAAAGCATGCAACACGCTGTTAAAAAAGTAACCGATAGTGGCAACAATCAGGTATGTGTTACCGATCGAGGTACTATGTTTGGCTATCAGGATATGATCGTAGATTTTAGAGGGATTCCTACTATGAAACAATACGCTCCCGTAGTCTTGGACGTTACTCATAGTTTGCAACAACCCAACCAGACTGTAGGGGTAACCGGAGGGAGGCCTGAAATGATAAGTACAATAGCCCGGGCAGGAATTGCTACAGGAGCCGATGGTCTTTTTATAGAAACTCATTTTGACCCTGCCAATGCTAAAAGTGACGGCGCTAATATGCTGGACCTTGCCAATCTGGAAAAATTATTAACAGATCTAACGGCTATCAGAAAAACAATTAACCAGCTGTAAAGCCTTTGGTTTTTGTTCGGTAAGCTTCTTCAAGACACTCTATTAAGATCTTCTCATCAATATCTTCTGGTTTGTAATACCGTAACGATTTTACAAGCTTTCGTTTTTCAGAAATGAGCACGTCCAAGTGCACATTAAATTTAGTTCGCGCCCAGAAGCACACATCTACATATCCTTTGGTAACATTCAAATAACAAATAGGACACGCTTCGCTATAATAAATAGGGAGTTTCCATTTGTATTTTAAATCAAAAGCCGGAAGGGTTTGCTCAATATAAACCTGCACCTCCAGAAGTATTGTCCTAAAAGGCTCGGGTTTATTTAAGATGTAGGCTTCAGCTGGGTTCATTTAGAATGGCTAGAGGTTGGTTTTATGCGAACACAAATTAATATGTAAATTTACCAAAAATTGTAGCTACCCATGAAAATTGCTTCTATATGTATTTCCGTTCTGATGTTGGGGATTTTCTTTTCGTGTAAAGATGCGTCTCAAAAATCTTCTGAAAACACTAAAAAAATAGGTAGTAATGAGGTTTCAGGAACAATGCAGATGAAGGATAGCATTCAAAAAATTAAAAGGGCTACAAATTTCAGAAAGCATATCTATGAAAGTGGCGAACGCTTAACGCTGGTAGAAGCCGAGGTAAACACTGCAAAAGCAAATGGTACACTCACGCCAGGCTTATATATAGAATATGGAAAAGTGCTACTGGAAGCAGGCAGGTCACAAGAAGCCATTACCGTATTTGAAACCATTTTAACGAACCTTCCTGAGAACAGGAAAATAACTCCAACAACCAAAGCTCTTCACGAAGCTCTGGCTTTAGGGTATTTAAGACTTGGGGAACAACGCAATTGTCTGGAAAACCACAGTACAGCTTCTTGCTTATTCCCTATTAAAGGTGAAGGAGTACACGTGGATAAAAATGGCTCGCAAAAAGCAATCCAGATTTATCAGAATATTCTGAAGGTATTCCCGGAAGATCTGCAGGCAAGATGGCTGCTGAACGTTGCCTATATGACCCTGGGTGAATACCCCGAAAACGTCCCTCCTTCTCTACTTATAGCACCCAACACTTTTGAGCCGGAATATGACATTCCTGTTTTTGAAAACATCTCCATGTTTACTGGAACCGATGTAAACGACCTTGCAGGCGGAGTAATTCTGGACGATTTTAATAGCGACGGGAATATAGATATTATGGTGTCTTCCTGGGGCATGTCCGGCACATTAAAATATTTTTTAAATGAGGGTGCAGGAGGTTTTGTAGCTGCTACCGAAAAATCCGGACTGGCTGCTATTCACGGAGGCTTAAACCTTATTCAGGCAGATTATGACAATGATGGGGATCTGGATTTTTATGTGCAACGTAGCGCCTGGAGTGGTGTAAAGTCTATGGGGATTTTACCCAATTCCCTGGTTACCAACAATGGGGATGGTACTTTTACAGACACTACCATAGCAGCGGGAATGTATGCTGCGTACCCTACACAAGCTGCGGTTTGGTTAGATTTTAATGTAGATGGCTGGTTAGACCTTTTTGTAGGTAACGAAACGCATACTGCCCAAGAACCCCACCCAGCTCAATTATTTCTGAACAATAAAAACGGCACTTTTACAGATGTGGCGCCACAATTAAATTTAAATATTACAAGCTACATTAAAGGCGTTACCGCCGGAGATATAAATAATGATGGACTGCCAGACCTGTATATCTCCAACATTACCTCCGGAAACCTTCTTTACCTAAACAAAGGCGGTACTACCCTCTCCAATTGGCAATTTGAAGAAATATCCCAAAGTGCCAATGTAAAAGAACCCCTGGAAAGTTTCCCCACCTGGTTTTTTGATTACAATAACGACGGACTGGAAGATATATTTGTAAGCTGTTTCGATCTTCCCTCGTTGAAAAGAGCAGCAAATGAAGTGGCCGCAGATTATTTGAACCTAAAACCGAATGCCAGCTATCCAAAATTGTATAAAAATAATGGTGACAATACCTTTACAGATGTTACTAAACAGAGCAATCTGGAACACATACTTCCCACTATGGGGTGCAATTTTGGAGACCTGGATAATGACGGGTATCTGGACTTTTACCTGGGGACTGGAGCGCCGGATTATAGATCCATAATCCCCAACAGAATGTTTAGAAACTCAAAGGGTACGTCCTTTCAGGATGTAACCTATGCGGGAAATTTTGGTCATTTACAAAAAGGACACGGAATTGCTTTTGCCGACCTGGATAATGATGGCGATCAAGATATTTATGCTGTTATGGGGGGGTCTGTTTCTGGGGATGTATTTCAAAATGCATTATTTGAAAACCCACTACGTACCAATGCATCTATTACGATACAACTTGAAGGAACCAAAAGTAACAGAAGCGCTATTGGAGCCCGTATAAAAATTAACACACTACAAAAAGACAACACACAAAAAACAATATACTATACGATTACTTCCGGCGGAAGTTTTGGGGCTAACAGCTTACAGGCCGAAATTGGTTTGGGTGCTGCCACCTCCATAGAACAATTACAAATTGCCTGGCCCAACGGGACAAACACCTACACCAACTATGGAGCGGTTGATTTAAAGAAATATCAAAAGATCTCTATAAAGGAAGGTGAAAACCAACTTAAAAAAGTAGCTACTACTGCTTATACCTTAAAGAAAGATACGCACATGAACCACTAGCGGTCCTAGAGAAGTAGGAAAATTTATCCCTTAAAAATCTAGCCCGCCTATACTAACTCCCCAATTAGCATTATGACGGGCTTTGTGTTTTTATGGCTAAAAACAATCTTTATTTCTGATATCAAAATTGCAACAATAACAGGTAACCGGCAAGAGGGTTTTTCCTGTTTTTAAAAGGTTTTTACCTCTTTTTGTTAAAGATTTTAAAAATCATGCCTTTAAATTAAATAAAATATACTTACTTTGTTTTTCAAAGTACTTTAAAAATGAGTGAACAAGATTATTTAAAAGACATACACGAGATTAAGAATTTAATGAATAAATCGTCTCGTTTTATATCACTTAGTGGCCTATCGGGTATACTAGCCGGGGTCTATGCTATTTTAGGAGCAGCAATTGCTTATTTCTTTTTATTGCCAAAAGGAGAATTTGTGGTGCTACACAGTTGGAATTTTAAAATGCTTGTAGTTTTATTATTAGCAATCGCAGTATTAAGTGTCGTGACTGCCTTTTTGCTTACCACAAGAAAAGCCAAACAGCACAACACGAAGATCTGGGATGCTACCACCAGGCGATTGTTACTTAATTTTTTAATTCCGTTGGTCACGGGAGGTATTTATATTTTAATAAAATTAAATAGTCAACACTACGGCCTAACAGCGTCTTTAATGCTCATATTTTATGGCTTGGCTCTCGTAAACGCTTCAAAATATACTATTGGTAACGTAAAGTATTTAGGTTATGTTGAAATTATCGCAGGTTTGTTATGTGCTGTGTTTCCTGGCTATGGATTCTGGTTCTGGGTCTTTGGTTTTGGAGTAATGCATATTCTTTATGGAAGTAGTATGCTGGTGAACGAAAAAAAAACCTAAGTGGGAATTATAGAAAACATAAATAAGGTTTTTGACCATCGTATTCGTCTGGGAATTATGTCTATTCTTATGGTGAATGAAGATGCCGACTTTAACCGTCTAAAGGAATTGCTCGAGGTAACCGACGGGAACCTGGCCAGCCATATAAAAGCGCTTGAAAAAGAAGCTTACATTCTGGTTGAAAAACAATTTATAGGCCGAAAACCAAATACCAGTTACAGCGCAACAAAATTGGGTAAAGCTGAATTTAAAAAACACATTGAAGCCCTTGAAAAATTAATTCAGAAAAAATAGGCTGCCTTCGATACTTTTGAACTTTTAGTCCAATAATTCAGGCACCCTAGCGTATATTGAATACCAACACCGCTCTTGTAGAGCAATTTTTTTAACTACTTACTTTGAAATACAAAGTACCTTAAAATCAATACTATGGAAACAAAAAGAAACAAATTCGGAAACTGGTTACGCAACTCTATTACCGCACGGATGCTGGTCGTAGGCTTTTTACTATTGGTACTTCTAATACCCTTAGAGTATGTACAATCCCTTATAAACGAACGAGCCTTGCGACAAGCTGAAGTAGTTCAGGAAATAAATGAAAAATGGGGAAACGAAGTAGTTCTGTCGGGTCCTATCCTGAAAGTTCCCTATAAAACCTACAAGGAAGAACGCATCTTTATTCAGGAGACAAAAACCTACCAGACCGTCACTGAAACTATTGTTAAAACAGCCTACCTCCTACCCGATGATTTGTTGATAGATGCAGAAGCCAACAGTAAAAAAGAACCTTTAAAACGAGGTATGTACGAGTCTGTAGTATACACAGCTGCTATGGATATTTCAGGAAACTTTCCGGCTATAGACCTGTCTGCAAGCAACATTAATCCCGAAGATATTTTGTGGGATAAAGTTTCAGTACTTATTAAAACATCAAATTTAAAAGGAATTAAAAATACTATGGAAGTGTCCATAGGGTTGGACCGCCTAGAAATGGCACCAAAATTCTCTCAGGACTACCTCAACACACTGGAAAGTGTTGCAATTACTGAAGAGATTGCAAAGAGTAGCGAAGCCATCCCATTCAACTTTTCTATGAAAGTAAACGGTAGTGCACGTTTACAATTTATTCCTATTGGAAAAGAGACCAAAGTAGCTATGGAAAGCAATTGGCCTTCGCCAAGTTTTAATGGGGAATACCTACCTATGGATGGTTCCAGAGAAATTTCAGAGGACGGGTTTAAAGCACAGTGGGAAGTATATCAGATAAACCGTCAATTTGAGCAGGTATTTCTTGGGAGTTTACCAAATTTAACCGGATTTGCTTTTGGTGTTAACCTTATCATCCCTGTAGACGAATATGCCAAAAGCCAACGAACTGCCAAGTACGGATTTATGGTAATTGGCCTTACCTTGCTAGTTTTTCTACTTATTCAATTGGTGAGTAAACTCTATATACACCCGTTTCAATATGTAATGATCGGGTTAGCACTAGTTATGTTCTACACGCTCCTCATCTCCATTAGCGAGCACAGTAGTTTTTTGAAAGCATACCTTATTGCAGCTGTCTCGGTTTTGGGGCTCATTACCATTTACTCCAGAGCAATACTGAAGGGCTTTAAATTCCCGTTGTTGGTCTGTACATCACTGGCATCCTTATATGGATTTATTTACGTGATTATTCAACTTGAAAACTACGCATTGCTTGTAGGTAGTATTGGGTTGTTTGTGATCCTGGCCATAATCATGTTCGCTTCGCGGAAAATTGACTGGGGGAATGAGTCTTAAGATGAACATAGAACAGGGAACAGAGGTAATAAAACTCTGTTCTCTGTTCTCTGTTCTCTGTTCTCTGTTCTCTGTTCTCTAATTTTAGTGATAAATAAATGAAACGAGCTTTACTAATTTTTATACTGCTACTGGTAACTGAAGTAGCCATAGCATTTTTTTACTTCCACAAGTTTATACGTGGTTTTGTGGGAGATGTATTAGTTATTCCGTTGCTGTTCTATTTGTTACGTCTCTTTACAAACTGGCGTACGTTGTATTTGGCATTAACTGTGTTGGGGGTAGCTGTAGTAATTGAGTTTTTGCAACGTATGAATATGCTAGACCTCCTTCAAATAAATTCACGTTTTTTACAAATAATACTGGGCACCACGTTCGATGTAAAAGATATTCTTGCGTATCTCACAGGGTTTTTACTGGTGCTAGGTATCGAAAAATTTACAACTCATGACTACTATTAAATACCTTATTTTCAAAAATTTTAAAACGGTATCCATCCTTACACTTTGCTGCCTTGTAAGCTTATTTTTATTGATGGTGCGGTTAAAAATAACACATTCATTTTTTCTGCTTTTTCTGGTCTGGAATTTATTTCTGGCTATGCTCCCCTTCTGTATTTCCTTTTACCTTCAACAACAGGAAAACCTTAAAAAGGGCAACTCCTTGGCTGGAGCTTTTTATGGCTCCTCTTTTTACCTAATGCTCCCTACATCGTAACAGATTTAATCCATCTACAGTTAAATGACGGGCTTATAGTACTGGTAGATTTTGTGGTCATTACAAGCTTTGCCATTGCCGGGTTACTTTTTTATTTGATTTCGGTTCGGGATATGGAGGTTTTATTTCAAAGAAATTTCAGTAAAAAACTACAGACTATTTTCTTTACCATGCTACCTTTTCTATGTGGCTTCGGAATATATTTAGGCAGGTTTCTACGATTTAATTCCTGGGATATCATACAGGATCCGGCAAGTTTAGTTGTAACAGTGGCAAAAATCATCATCTTTCCAGCTTCTAACTGGTTTGCATGGGCAGTCACATTGGGATTTGGCTTCTTTTTATGGATATTAATTAAAGGATATAAAAAATGCTCAACCTTAAAAAAAAGTTGAGCATTCCTAACTAGTTTATCTTAAGTTATTCTTTCACAAGCTGTTTGACAACCTGTCCATCTTGAGTTGCTAAAACAACCACATAAGTAGCGCTTTGCAAATTAGAAATATCCATGGTAACCAGCGCATTTGTTTCAGTAATATCCTGATGTTTTACTAGCCTTCCACTAACATCATAAATTGAAATAGCTTCTAATGCTACAAACTGGGGATTACTAATGTTTATCTCCTGGCTTGCTGGATTAGGGTACAAGATAAGTGTGTCTATGGAAGCTTGTAGAGTTTCAGTACCTAACACAGTTTCTACGTTAAGCGTAAATTCACACCAGCTTTCAAATCCACTACCGTCTTCAGCAGTAATAGTAATTATATAGGTTCCCTGTTGCAAGGAAGTCCCGGGATTAGGGTATTGAGACGTAATTACAGTGCTTGAACAATTATCAAATGCAAGTGCTTCTCCCATAGCAAAATAATCTGGTAACACATAGAAATCGTTAGCGACTACTGATTGGTCTTCAGGACAAATTACCTCGGGAGAAAGCCCATCTACTACATTTACATAAGCAATACACGTATCTGTTTGTCCGGCAGCGTTATAAACAGTTAATTCAATTGGAATTGGAGCCCCAATATCCTCACAGGTAAACGTATCTCTATTAATACTGAATCCATTAAAACAACGGACTCCCGTAGATCCTGCATCAAAACTTATCGCTTGTACAACTCCCACCCCATCTTCTTGTAAGGGTGCAGTTACATTGTGACAAACTGCAACAGGAGCAAACACACCTTCTTCCACCATAATGGTAGTGGTACAGGTAGCCACATTACCGCTTTGATCTATAACCGTAAGTGTCACTTCATTTTCTCCAATATTGGTACAGTTAAATGAGTCTATATCTATTTCACTGCTTACAATAGTACAGTTATCTGTACTGCCACCAAAAATATCGGCAATTTCAATGGTGGCCGAATACTCTTCATCTAGGGTTACAGTTAAATTCTGACAATCTAAAGTTGGGGGAAGTACATCTATTACAGTTACTATTGCATTACAGGTTGCAACATTCCCTTGTGTATCGGTTATAGTGAACACCACTGGATTATCGCCAAGGTTACTACAATCGAAGGTAACAATATCTACTGAAGTAGTAAAATTGATACAATTATCTGAACTTCCTGCATCTAAGTCTTCTGGTGTAATTAGGGCAAAACCATTCGCATCCAACTCTACCGTAATACTTTGACAAATCGCTACAGGCAACTCATTATCCAGAACTGTTACAACGGCTGAACACGTACCTACATTTCCATGTATGTCAGTAACTGAAAGCGTTACAGTATTTTCACCAAGCATAGAGCAATCGAAATTAGTAACATCAAGTGAATAGCTTACAACACCACAGTTATCTGTACTTCCTGTGTCAATATCGGCTACAGTAATGTCTGCCTGGTTGTTTGCATCCAGGATCACAGTAATGTCCTGACAGGAAACTACAGGTGCTAGCGTGTCTTCAACGGTTACAAGCACATTACAAGTGCTTGTTAATCCAGCAGCATCAGTTACAGTGAATACCACCGGGTTTTCACCTATATCACTACAGGTAAATGTATTTGTATCTATTGCCATGGTTATAGTTCCGCAGTTATCACTACTTCCTGCGTCAACATCGTTAGGCGTTATGGTAGCCACTCCGGTCGCATCTAATTGTACGGTTATATTTTGACAAACAGCAATAGGTGCTATCTCGTCTGCTACTGTAAGATTGAATGAACAAGTAACCTGGTTAGGGCCATCACTGGCTATTATTTCTACGGAAGTTACTCCTGCTGAAACAATTGTTCCTGCAACAGGGTCTTGCGTTATAGACAGTGTGCTACAATTATCGCTAACTGAAACACTGCTTGTATAATCTGGCACAACAAAAGAACAACTACCATCTACTACTTCAAACTGATCTTCAACACAAAATAGTATCGGAGGGTTAGTGTCTATTACTGTAATTGTTGTTGTACAGCTATCTGTAAAAGCACCATCATCTATTGTTAATGTAACATTGGTTACTCCTAATGGGTAAGGGCCTTCAGGGGTGATGGTTATGGTTGTTGGCAATCCCTCAGGATCGAAAGAACCTCCATCAAAATCTGAAACTGTAGCTTCTCCTTCACAATTGGCATTTGCATCTACAACTACAGCCTCACAAACTGCTGTAGGTGGTTGGTTACAAACAAATAAAGGATCCTCGACAGTAACTGTAGTTGTACACGAGCTTATAAAGCCGTTGGTATCTTCAACAGTAAGCGTAACAGTATTAGGTCCTAAATCGTCACAGGTAAAGCTTGAAACGTCTATGGATGCATTTAAAATTCCACAGAAATCATTTGAACCTCCATCGACATCGGCTACAGTTATGGTTGCTATTCCTGTTGCATCTAATGAAACCGAAAAGGGAGCAGCACAAACAGCATTAGGCATGGACGTATCTTCCACTAGTATATCAAAAGTGCAGCTTGCTGTATTAGAACCATCACTAGCAGTTAATGTAATAGTGGTTGTTCCAACGCCTACTAAGGTTCCCATAACAGGGTCTTGCGTTACAGTTACTGTATTGCAATTATCTGCCGCAATAGCAAGACCTGTGTAGTCTGGTAAACTGAACATACAGTTATTTGCATTCACTTCTTCTGTTTGAGTTCCCGGGCAGGTAATTGTAGGGGGGATACTATCATTCTGAAGGACCATAAATGTACATGATCCAATATTTCCAGCATTATCTTCAGCAAAAATAGTGATGGTGGTATCTCCTGTAATGACTGTGCCTGCCGGAGGAACCTGACTCATTGTAAAGGGTCCAGCGTAGCAAGCATCGGTTACTGTTGCAAGGCTTGTATAATCTGGCAAAACAAACTGACAATTGGCATCAAAATCTTCGGTTTGATCTGCTGGACAGTTTACAATAGGGGGTCTATCATCTTCTACATTAATTGTAAAAGAACAGGGGGTAGTGTTTGTACCATCACTGGCAGTTATGGTAATAACAGTGATTCCTAATCCCACAATAGTTCCAGGGGCTGGTATTTGTGTAAGGACTGGAATTCCGCAATTATCATTTGCTACGGCATTTGATCTATAATCCGGAATTACAAACATACAATCGGTATTTGCACTTTCATCTCTATCTGCCGGACAAACTATAGTTGGCGGAGTGATGTCGTTTGCAATCACGTCGAAAGTACAGGCGCCTGTATTACCCGCAGTATCTGTAGCAAATAAGAAAATGGTGGTCGTTCCGGAAATTACGGTTCCGGGGGGAGGGTTTTGTGTAATAGGAATACTTCCTGGACTACAAGCGTCTGAAGCACTAGCCAATGACGTATAGTCGGGAAGTACAAATTGACAGTTCGCATCAAAAATTTCAACCTGGTCAATAGGACAGGTCAACGTTGGTGATGTAGTATCAATAACATCAATGTCGAATGTACAACTTGAGGTATTAACTCCATCGTTTGCAGTTAGTGTAATAGTATAGGTACCTAACCCAACAACAGTTCCCATAACTGGGCTCTGTGTAATGGTTGGTGAAGCACAGGCATCAGTGACTGTAGCTAGTCCAGTATAATCTGGAATACTAAATATGCAACTTGGTGTTACAGTTTCAGTTTGGTTCGGGGGGCAAGTAATTGCAATATTGCAGGTTTCAGTATTGTTTTTTAAACTCGTTGTTGCTGTAAAAGGGGCTGCAAGAGAAACGAGGGTTGATAAAGAAAATAGTACTGCACAAATCACATTTACCATGTAGTTTTTTACCATATGATATTTTTAATTCGTTAATTATTAAACAAATAAACTAAAAAAAAATCTATGAAATGCAAATAAATCCGATAAAATGCACTTTTTTAAATAATAAACGTAGGTAGGATGCCCTGAAAACATAAAATTTTTCCTCTACAAACTGGCTTGTAAGCACCCTACTTGTTGGACCAGTCTGCTTTTTGAAGTGAAATTTCAATTTTTTTACACTTAGAGTATTAATTTCCAGTATTCAAGCCTCTAAGAGAATAACTTTTCCAACCGTTCTAAACTAAACACCGGAACCTAGTTAAGGTACAGTCCCTATATTTTAAATAAAATATCATAGGAATAAACGTCTTTTCTTTTGAGCATACATTTCTGTTCTATAGATTTGTCACCAAAAAATAATTCTATGCGTTTCCTACTATTCTTTCTAATCGGTTTTGTATCATTTGCTTCTTTGGGTCAGGAGAGGGTTACCTCTGTTTTTGGGAGTCCAAGCTCTCTTGAGTTATCAATGAAGACCTACCCCGAAGACAGAGAGGCAGCTGGTGTTGTATTATTTGAATCCGGAAGGAACAGTGTAAAGCTTAAAAACAACAAAATACGTCTTATTAAAAAGGTGTATGTGAAAATGAAAGTGCTGGACGCAAAGAACTTTGAGCACGCTACTGTAGCAATTCCCTATTATACAGGGGGTACCTTTGACGAAAAAGTGGTGGATATTGAAGCCATAACAAATAACAGCGGGTTAAAGTCGTATCTAAAACAGGCAAGCATCTTTACCGAGGATCCTGTAAGGAACTGGGCAGTAAAAAAATTTACGTTTCCTAATGTACAAGACGGCAGTGTTCTAGAATACCGCTACACTATAGAATCGCCTTACTTTGTGTATTTAGGAGGATGGCAGTTCCAGAGCACCATTCCAAAGCTGTATACCGAATTTGAAACTGAAATACCTGGTAATTACGTCTACAGAAGGAGTCTGGTAGGCAACGAAAAGTTATACCTCAACGAAGTATCCCTAAAAGAAGACTGTTTTTGGCTACCTGGCTATGAGGTAAATGCAGACTGCGAAGTAGCACTCTATGCGATGAAAGACGTACCAGCCTTTAAGAAAGAACAGTATATGCTTTCGGAAAAGAATTATATGGCGCGGGTAAATTATGAGTTAAAAGAATTCTACGACTTTAAAGGCAACAAAACCGAGTATACCAGAAAATGGAAAGACGTAGATAAAGAGTTCAGATTCGATAAAGACCTTGGACGCCAATTAGGATACAAGAATTTTTTTGAAAAAAACCTGCCGGCATCGGTATTGTCTATGAGTGATCCGCTGAAAAAAGCAAAAGCGATCTACTATTTTATTCAGAGTCATTTTACCTATAACGGCAAGCAAAGAATCCTTAGTGACATTCGTGTTAAAGAAGCTTTTGAAGAAAAAACAGGGAATAGCAGTGAAATAAATATCTCTTTAATTAATGCCCTTGAAGCTGCCGGTCTGGATGCTAAAATTGTACTACTCGCCACAAGAGACCAGGCGTTGCCTACAAAATTATACCCGGTACTTACCGAGTTCAATTATGCCATTGCGCTTTTAAAAATTGGTGAGACCACGTATTTATTGGATGCTACCAGCAAGTTCACTCCATTTGCAGTGCTCCCAACCACAGCTTTAAATAACCAGGGGCGTGTATTAGATATTAAAGAGGGAAGTTATTGGATAGATATTATTCCTACTAAAAAAAATGTAGCATATATTAATGCACAACTACGTTTTACTGAAGAACAAACGTTAACAGGAAAAGTAAGCGAAACCTACGTTGGGTATCCAGCTGTAGAAGAACGCAAAGAAATAGGAACCCGGGGAATTGAAGATTTTAAAAAAGAAAAACAAAAATTTATTAGCGATGCCTTACTTACAGAGTTTGCTGTAGAAAATCAAAATAACGTCGCTGAAAATTTAAAGGAAACCTACAACGTTACCATTACGCCAGAGCTCAATGGAAACAAAGTATACCTTTCCCCTTTCTTCTTACAGACTTTTTATGATGAAAACCCTTTTAAACTGGACACGCGAAGCTATCCTGTAGATTTTGGATTTCCGGTCTCTCAAACGTTTTTAATGAGTCTGGATTTAAACAATCAGTACACCATTGCTGAAGTTCCGCAAAATACCATCGTAAAACTACCTGAAAATGCAGGAGAGTGTTCTGTAGTGTATGGCACCACGGGAGGAAAAATCTCCATTAGGTTTAGTTTAAAATTGAACCAGCATTACTTTACCCCTGAAAAGTACAAAAGCTTAAAAGAGTTTTTTAATGCGGTAGTTACAATGCAGAATAAAGAGTTGATTGTATTGGAAAAAGTTTAATTTCCTGTAACATACTCCTTCAAATAACTAAATCGCTCTGTTAACTTCCCCTCTGCCGTTGTCATTCTGGCGCGTTTTAAGATGCCTTGCTGGTACTATTCAAGATTTAAAAATTTTTTGTTGTAGTGATTTTTCGCTACTTTGCTAGAATGAAAAAATTAGTTGTGTTTTTAATAATGATAGGCATCCTTGGATGTTCCAAAGATTCAAACACCATGACGGATGATCAACCGATGGATGAAACTTTAGAGAACCAATTTTTAAGTGTCTTTCCGCTTCAAGCATTTGAGTTTGATCTCTTAACAATCTCAGGAGAAAACATAGACACAACGGCAACGTACACCGTAACCATTAATGATACCGAAGCCACCGTAATTGACATAACTGAAACCAGCTTGGAAGTACAAATTGCAGAAGGAACCGAGGATGGACCGCTACGCATTGAACTTGGCCCTAACGAAGTTCAATTGGACCAAATTGATATTCTAAAAACAGAAGAAGCCAAAGTGTATGGAGTGAAGCATGATGGACAAACACAATTCGACTATATAATTGAAATTGACATGAACACCGGCAAAACCCTTGATACCCTTCTAGCGGTCCCAAACAGTCAATATCAGATCGACGAAATCGAATATTACAAGGCAGAAAATACACTTGTCATGATGGGATACAGTAATTTAGCCACCTTTAATCTCAACACAAATGTCTTTACAACACTTCCTTCCACTATCACTCATGGGGGATTTGGTTTAACCATTGGCGAAAATGCAAGGGTTTTTACCTATGCATTTTTTTCGACCGCAATTTGGGAGCTGGACTTTCAAACAGGTGAAATAATCGGAGACGGATTCTATGAACCAGAGCCATGGGGATTATATATAAGTGGTATGTACTATGCCGAAACTGAAAATAAACTTTTGGTTTACGAATATGTTGAAGAAACCCCTATAAGCAGTGCTTATACCATAGAGAAGATATACAACTTTGATGATAATACAATCACTACGGGTGCGGTTGGTTTGCATAAGAATGTGCATGTTAATGAAAACGAAATGTATGCTAGTAGAGATTTGTTAATAGGAAAAAGGTCTGTTGGAGAATCGATACAAAACCCTGTTGAAATGCCTGTGAATGCAACGAGTAAACTCAGGTATTCCAATAGTTCCAATAGGATATTCTTTTATCATTCCGATAGTCAAAACGGTTATATTGATTATCTATACCGCTTTCACATACCCACCCAAAGTTTCAATAATGTGGCAATAGAAGAAGATATCAATCATATCGTAATAACAAATTGATACTTGGTCTAAAATCCAGCGTTTACGTTTTGTTGGCAATGTAATCCTTTAAATACGCGTAGCGCTCGGTGAGGTTTCCTTCGGAAGTCGTCATCTTAGCCCGTTTTAAAATGCCGCGCTCGTCATTGTTAAAAAATCCAGGAATCACATGCTCCAGAAACATATCTCCAAAGCCTTCACTGGCATTTTTGGGTAGCTCGCAAGGCAAGTTGTCTACCGCCATTACGGTAATCGCGCCTGGTGTATCCATAGCAACTTCTTGTTCGGTATGCGGCTCATACCCATAAAACGGGTCTGCAATGGTACTCGGGCGGATGGTACTGGCTACCGGTCCGTCAATATCACACGAAATATCTGCTACCAGATTTATTCTGAAAGCTTCTTTTTTAGCGTCTTCACGAGTGAACAGATACGGAGCACCATCTCCGTAAAAATGCCCAGCGATAAAGTAATCGGTTTGGGCGGCGTAGGGCATAAAATTGCTCTCATATCCCGATGGGTCTTTGTAAAAAGCATACTTATCTCCTACTTTGCCATCTTTCCGTTTGGCGTACTCCATGACATCGGCCATGCAATACACAGGTTCTGAAAACGATGCAGTGAGATATAGGGCATCACTTACTTCTTTGATTTTTAGATGATCTAAAATTTCTTTTGCCCCTTTGGCTACTTTTCCTGTGCCCGTCAATAAAATTTTAATGGCTGGCAGCGAGATCTTATCAAGTTCTGCCTTAACAGCATTTAAGTCGGCTAACGTTTCCACTTTGGGCAACGTAAACAAGCCGTCACGAATTCCTAAAGCCCTGAATCCGTTATAAGCGCCTACCAGTCCTGCATACCGTCCAAAACCTATCAATCTGGCTCCATTTTGTTTTACAATGGTCTCATGATCGAACATTTCAATATTTTTTTCGAGCATTGCCACCAGTAACTTTCTGTTATAAGGTTGCTTTTTTATGGTATGGCTGAAATAGAAATATTTTTTATTTGGAATCAGCGCATCTACAGGCACTTCTTTAACGCCCAGCATAACATCGGCTTCCGAAACATTTTTCTTAACTTCAAAACCAGCATCTTTATATGCTTGATCCGAAAAAACCCTAATAGCACTGGACTCCACAATAAACCTTGCTTCCGGAAACTTTTGTACAGCATCTTTTAAAGCTGCAGGTGAAAAAACGACACGACGATCTGGCGGGTTTTTACGTTCTTTAATAATAGCAAAGGTTATAGGCATTTGGAATACTTTTTGAATAGTTATATAAGGTCTGCGAAGATACTATTATTCTTGTATCTTTGCCACCCGCGTGAGGGATTGTAGCGACATCCCCCGATAGCTATCGGGGATACAGCGGAAAGCCCGACCCTTGTGGTCACGCCCTCCTCAATACAATACTACAAAAAGGTAGTATCACTCGGAGGCCTTATGTTTAACAACATATTGAATTGTTCTTTGATAAAATTATCAGGTTTTAGTTTTAATACGCTTATTTACAACAGTTTTGTACTGTTTCCTGCGTACGTATTACTGAAAACTGTAAACGGGGCCGACTGGTTTTGACAGCGGGTCTTGTGGTATGGTAAGCATGTAGAGCGCTGGGAAACAGCTCTTAAATCTCATTTTTCACACTTTTTAAACGGCGAGAATAACTACGCCCTAGCAGCATAATCTG
>TARA_R100000935_G_scaffold58926_1_pt1 | contig 73882 bp, 50 predicted proteins | sample TARA_R100000935 | Tara Oceans TARA_R100000935 (sample SAMEA2621502) | marine metagenome | biome: marine biome (ENVO:00000447); feature: surface water layer (ENVO:00002042); material: "saline water (ENVO:00002010), including plankton (ENVO:xxxxxxxx)" | depth 5 m
AAAAGGTGATCTATTTTTTAACCAATTACCACTTATTGCAATAAGAAACAAGATAGAAAATTCATAAAAAAAACCTGCTCTAGGAGCAGGTTTTAATTTATTATGATTATCTACAATTAGCCTTTTACACTGGCCAATTTAGAATTCTTTATGTTATTCAATTTAAGATCCTGCAAAACGTTAACAGCCTCCTCTACATAAACATCCTTGGCCAAATCTTTATGCCAACGATCACGCTTTTCCCTTAGTACAGAGTCTTGCGTAAACAACTCCTTTTCATATTGCAAAGATTCAAAGCTTAAGTGAGAATCGTAATCCGAGATGGTCTTAAAATACTTGGCTTTTTCCTTATCCAATTCCAACCCCTTCTTATATTCGTCATATTTCAAAGAGACTACGGTTTCATCCTGTGCTTTTTTGATCCACTGGGCATTTTCCTCTATCAATTTTATTTGATTGTTCTGGGCCATTCTTTTAGTGCTGCTGGCAATAGTGGCCTCGTAATCAATATAGCCATCCCAAGGAGTATACTCCGCTGGGGAAATTTTATCCCAGGTCAAAGGATTTTCCTGATCCCTTTCCCCTAGGTCTATATAACTATAACGATCTGGAACAACAACATCGCTCTTAACCCCTTCCAATTGGGTAGATCCCCCATTTATTCTATAGAATTTCTGTGTAGTCAACTTAATTGCCCCAAGATCACCGTGCTCATTGCCTCTTACAATATTCTCCAAGGGAATTACATTTTGAACAGTTCCCTTACCGAAGGTTTGTTTGCTACCTATAACCACACCTCTTTTATAATCCTGAATGGCCGCAGCCAAAATCTCGGATGCAGAAGCAGACAATTCATTTACCAAAACTACCAATGGACCGTCCCATTGAATACGTTCGTCCTTATCATTGTAAACTTCAGGTTTTTTATCGGTAGACCTTACCTGTACAATTGGTCCGTCCTTAATAAACAACCCAGCCATTTCAACCACTGTTTTAAGGGATCCGCCACCATTATCACGAAGATCCAAGATCAACCCCTCCGCTCCGGCTTGTTTTAATCTTTCCACTTCTTGGGCCACATCCGTAGCGGCGTTTCTTTCATTATAGTCCTCAAAATCCACATAAAACTTGGGTAGATTGATAAGTCCATATTTTTGATTACCCTTAATTATGGCGGCAGATTTGGCATAGGACTCTTCCAATTCCACCACATCCCTCGTAAGGGAAATTACCACAAGGGAACCATCTACTTTTCTAACCGTCAAATCTACGATAGTACCTTTAGGGCCTTTTATAAACTTTATGGCATCATCCAAACGCATACCAACAATATCCACTGGTGCTTCACCATTTTGACCTACTTTTAATATCTCATCACCAACTTCCAATTGCTGATCTCTCCATACGGGTCCACCGGAAATAATTTCTACAATTTTGGTCTGATCTTTTTTCTTTTGAAGTCGGGCACCAATACCTTCAAATTTACCAGACATACTGGTATCAAATTTTTCTTTGTCGTCCGGAGCAAAATAGAAGGTATGTGGATCAAATACTTCAACTATGGTGTTCAAGTATTGTACAAACCAATCCTTACGTTCCAAATCATCTACAAAATCGAAATAATCATCCAAGGTATTCTTGGTAGATTCCCTTGCTGCCTTTTCAGCCTGCTCCGGAGTTAATGGTCCGGCAGCACTGTTTTCGTCTTCAAAAGCCACAGGCTCATCCCCATCAGTTCCCGCCTTGGCAGATTCCTTGTTCAAATTAAGTTTGGAATCGTAAGTGCCCAAAGTGGCATATTTTAACTGCTTTCTCCACCGTTCTTTCAAATCTTTGCGAGAGTCCACATATCCTTGACCATCGTAATTGATTTCAATGGTTTCGTCCACCGAATAATCAAAAGGTTCATCCAAAACCTCTTTATAGATCTCCTTGGCATCTTCCATTCGCTTCAATAGGCGTTGGTAGACCATATCAAAAAAAGTTATATCGGTATTCTTTATCTGATCATCCAACTGAAACTTATATTTTTCAAATTCCTGAATATCGCTTTCCAAAAAATATCTTTTTGTGGGATCTAAAATATCTAAAAAGCCTTCAAAAACATTAACCGAAAAATCATCGTCAATATCTTTTGGCTGGTAATGGCCGCGTTCCAATACATAGGTAATAAGATCCAACAATAATTTGTCCTTGTCATCAGTTTCAAATGATTTGTTGGTAAAACTGCATGAAGCTACGGCAACAAGCATTACAATCAATGCGTAGGCTAAATTTCTTTTCATCTATTCTTTTTTATTGTTTTTCCACATTTGGAGTAATTTTTTAAATAGAAACCACCCCTCCTTTTTGTTATCTTACAATCATCTAAAATTAATCAAACCACCTCTGCAATCCAAGTTTTGCCTTTTAAAAGTGGTCTAATATGCCAATTACTCTAAGATAACGAAAAAATCGTGCCATATTATACCTATATGCCATTAATCTTTTGTTAATATCTCAATTGCCTAGGACACTGACAAAGGTTGGAAGTATACTGCCATTTCCATAAATTCAGTGCAAAATTTCATCATACACCCTTCTTAATACAAAAAGCGATAATAGATTAAAAACGTATTTTTGCAGCATAAATTATATACCATGACGAAACCTTTGATCCTTGTGACCAACGACGACGGAATTACAGCCCCTGGCTTAAGGGCATTGATTGGATTTATGATGGAATTGGGAGAGGTAGTCGTAGTGGCCCCGGACAGTCCGCAATCGGGGATGGGGCATGCCATAACTATAGACAACACCCTTTATATAAAAAAGATTAAAGTAGATCTGGAAAACGGTGCAACTGAAGAATACAGTTGTAGCGGAACTCCGGCCGACTGTGTAAAACTTGGTCTTCAGGAACTCCTGAAAAGAAAACCCGATCTATGTGTAAGCGGTATAAACCATGGATCCAATTCCTCTATCAATGTTATTTACTCCGGTACTATGAGTGCCGCTATTGAAGCCGGAATTGAAGGTATACCTGCCATAGGCTTTTCCCTTTGTGATTATTCCTGGAACGCCAACTTTGAGGCCAGCAAGGAGGCAGTTCAAAAAATAGTCCGGGAGGCCCTAAGCAATGGCATTCCCAATGGGGTTGTGCTCAACGTTAATATTCCCAAAACCGACAATAAGGCACCCAAGGGCATAAAAATTTGCAGGCAGGCCAGAGCCAACTGGAAAGAAAAATTTGACAAAAGAACCAACCCCAGTGGAAAGGAATATTATTGGCTTACAGGCGAGTTTGAACTTTTGGACAAGGGAGAGGACACGGACGAATATGCCCTGTCCCAAGACTATGTTTCAGTAGTCCCCACGCAATTTGACCTAACGGCACACCACGCAATTCAAAATATTAACAATTGGAAACTAAATGATTAAAAAAGAAATATTAATTGGATTAATAGTTGGTCTAATTGCCAATACGCTTGGAACTTTATTATATATATTGATCTTCTCGGACTTTGGAATCGTAGAAACCTACCAGGCCGCCGTTCAACAAGGACATATAGGAAGTTTATTGGCGCTAGGGGCCATTCTAAACTTGGTTGCCTTTTTTGGCTTTTTAAAAATTCGTAGGGATTATAGGGCAAGGGGTGTTATGATCGCCACCCTATTAACCGCTATGCTAATATTGTATTACAAAGTTTTTTAGCATCGGGCTTGGGGCTATCCATAGCAATAAATGGCAGAACTACTAATGAACCACAGAAACTGAACAGATGAAATACTATATCATCGCTGGCGAGGCATCGGGCGACCTGCATGGCTCCAACCTCATCAAAGCCCTTAAAAAACAGGATTCGGATGCCGACATTCGCTGTTGGGGCGGCGATCTAATGAAGGCCGCAGGAGGCGACTTGGTAAAGCATTACAAGGAAATGGCCTTTATGGGCTTCCTCGAGGTGATATCAAATATCAACCAAATTTTTAAAAATATCGCCTTTTGCAAAGAAGATATCAGCGATTTTAATCCAGATGTAATTGTCTTTATAGACTATTCCGGCTTTAATCTTAGAATAGCCTCTTGGGCAAAAAAGAACAAATTTAGGACCAATTATTATATTTCCCCGCAAATATGGGCCTCTCGGGAGGGCAGAATACATAAGATAAAAAACGATATTGATGCCATGCACGTAATTCTTCCTTTTGAAAAGGAGTTTTATGAAAAAAAACACCACTATCCTGTTAATTTTGTTGGCCATCCCCTTATAGACGCCATAGGTGACATTCCCAGGACCAGCGATAAAAAATTTAGGGAAGAGAATAATTTGGATTTGCAAAAACCTATTATTGCCCTTTTGCCGGGAAGCAGAAAACAGGAGGTTCAAAAAATGCTTACCCTTATGTTATCGGTTACAAAATCTTTCCCAAAATTTCAATTTGTAATTGCAGGGGCTCCCAGTTTGGATCTGGAATTTTACCAGCCCTTTCTGAAATCGTCCCAAGTAAGTCTTATTTCCAACAAGACCTATGATTTATTAAGCCTATCCTATGCCGCCCTGGTAACCAGCGGCACCGCCACCTTGGAAACGGCCCTTTTTAAGATTCCACAAGTAGTCTGTTACCGTGCCAATTGGATATCCTATCAAATTGCCAAAAGGATCATTACCCTTAAGTTTATTTCCCTTGTTAATCTTATAATGGATAAAGAAGTAGTAAAGGAACTTATCCAAGGCGATTTGAATACCAAAAACCTAACCAAAGAGCTCGATAAAATTTTGAACGGACCCGAAAGAAAGAAACAATTTGAAGCTTATTACGAATTGGAAAAAAAACTAGGAGGCAAGGGCGCCAGTGAAAAAGCAGCATCACTAATAATCCAAAGTGCCCAAATGGATCATTGAAAATTTTTGTTGGTTCGCGGAACAATGGTTTACCCTAATTTTAACCACCGCAAAACCTAAAATCTTATAGATGGAAAGGCAATTATTGACGATTTAATTGGAAGTAGTCATAAGGGTTTTCCGAAAAAAATGACGGATTTTAAATTAATTATTTAAATTTGATATCCAAGAGCACTAACTTTTACTTGGATGATCCAAAGATTTCTTTCTTTATTCCTAATTACATTACTGGTTGGCTGCGGAGCGGCTAAGAAAAAAACTACCTCTCGCGAAGAAAGAAAAATAACCGTGGAAGCTTCCGAAAGACCAACCGAAATAAAAGGCGAGACTCCTTTAGGCGGTGAATCCATAAACAAACCCGCGAACAAAATAAGTGAGCAAATCATAAATACTGCCCTGACGTTTTCGGGCACCCGCTATAAATTTGGAGGCACTACCAACAAAGGTATGGATTGCTCCGGATTGCTTTACGTTGCTTTCGGGGAACATGATATTCAATTGCCACGAGCCTCTTATCAAATGGCAGAGGAAGGACAAAAAATAAATTTAAAGGAGGTCAGCAAGGGCGACCTACTTTTTTTTGGGACCTCCAGAAGAAAGAACAACATAAACCATGTAGGCCTGGTAGTACAGGTAGACGGGGATGATATAAAATTCATCCATTCCACCTCATCCCGAGGTGTTATAGTTTCCTCTTTGCAGGAGGGTTATTGGAACTATGCCTTTATCAAGGCTGCCCGGATCCTCTAGGATGCGTCTGCTGCAGTTTACAACCGTAAAGCTTACCTTGTGCCTGATCTGTGGAATCTTAATTGGATATTACCTGCGTCCGTCTCTTCCACTATCTCTTTCCTTAACCGCAGCTTCATTAATCCTATTGGGAGTTGTATTTGCCTATTACCATAAACTGCCCACCTTCCTTTTTGCATTTTTCACTGGACTTTTGGCCATAGCCATAGGCATATTAAGTTTAACCCTAAGGGAGTCCCACAATCTTGGCCGGCACTACAGCCAACAAAATCTTGACAAAAATAGGGCCTACACTTATAAAATTCGTGAAGTATTAAAACCCAATGGCTATTCGGATAGATATGTGGCCAATGTTATTGGCATGGACAGCTTAAAGGTTAGCGGTAAAATACTATTGAATATAGCGGTGGATTCTTCGGTTAAGCCCCTTATGGTAGATGATGAAATATTGGCCTACACCACCCTCTACCCTATTGCCCCACCCCTAAACCCACATCAGTTCAATTACAAAAAATACCTTTCCAATATTGGGATAGAACATCAGGTAAAACTTGAAGGGCATGAATACTATTTAAAGCCACAGGCTTCCACAACCATCTTTGGAACAGCTTACAGAATAAGGGACCATATCATTCAAAATTTAAAAAAAGAGGACTTTGGTGCTGAAGAATTAGGTGTCATCCAGGCACTTCTACTTGGGCAACGGAATGAAATAACGGCAGAAATCGACACGGAATATAAAGATGCAGGAGCCTATCACATCTTGGCATTGTCCGGTTTACATATCGGAATCCTTTTGGGATTGTTCCATTTTTTACTTAGGCCATTGGAACTCCTGCCAAAAGGGAGAACCATAAAATTGGTTGTTATTGTCCTGCTATTATGGGCATTTGCGCTCTTGGCCGGACTTTCTGCCTCCATTCTAAGGGCAACAACCATGTTCACCTTTGTAGCCTATGCCCTGTACTTGAATAGGCCTACAAGTCATTTTAATATTCTGGCCCTGTCACTATTCTTTATTTTACTGCTGTTGGATCCGCTACTACTATTTCAGGTAGGGTTTCAATTAAGTTATGCCGCTGTTTTTGCAATTGTATGGATATATCCCTTATTGCAAAAACTTTGGATTCCCCAATACTGGATTATAAAAAAAGGATGGGAGCTCGTTTCCGTAAGTATTGCCGCCCAACTTGGGGTATTCCCTATAAGTCTATTTTACTTTCATCAATTCCCAGGACTGTTTTTAATTTCAAGTCTATTGATCCTTCCTTTTTTGACATTCATTTTAGGGTTTGGAATATTGGTAATAGTTCTGTCCCTGGCCAACAGTTTACCGCCTGTTCTAGTAACCATCTACGATACTGTAATACGCTGGATGAATTCGATTATTGGACTGGTTGCCCAGCAGGAAAATTTTCTCTTTAGAAATATTTCTTTTGATACGATTCAGTTAATTCTTAGTTATGCCATTATAATATCAATGGTAACCGTCTTTATTAAAGTCTCCTACAAAAGGGTAGTCGTCTTCTTAGTGTTTGTCATTTGCTTTCAATCCTATGTCTTGGGCATTGGATATCTTGCACAAGACAAGGAATCCCTGGTGATAGGACATCTTGGCCGTAATAGTGGCCTAATCCATCAAACAGGACAAAAACTTACGGTATTTAGCACCAACCCCGCAGCCACTGCACGAATGGCCAACGATTATGCCATTGCCCAAAACATCATAGAGATGCAACATCGACCTATAAAAAATAGCTATCTAATTGGAGGGAAGAGAATGGTTATTCTGGATAGTGCCAATATAGCCCTTCCAAAAAATTATGAGGTATCTACCTTAGTATTGACCCAATCCCCAAAAATAAATTTAGAGAGGCTTTTGGATTCTATTGCACCCAATATTATTATTGCAGATGGCAGCAACTATAAAAGTTATATATCTCGATGGAAAGCTACATGCCATAAAAAAAAGCTGCCCTTTCACCATACGGGCGAAAATGGTGCATTTATATATACTTGGCAGTAGTTATCTTATGCCGTGCATTAATTTCTTCAAGAGTGGGTTTAATACGATTGAAATAAGTCCAACTCCCACGGGAACCAAGGTGAAAATCAAAAAGAAGGTACCCATGGAGTATTGTTCGGAAATCCTATCGATCATCCCACCCATAGTTCCGGCAGCCTTTTGCCCGATAGCAATGGCCAAATACCAGATCCCGAACATAAAACCGATCATACGGGCAGGTACAAGTTTGCTTAAATAGGAAAGTCCTACCGGGGAGATACACAACTCACCCATGGTATGTAACAAATACGCCAAAATTAAAAATATCATGCTGACAGATGCGGTCTGTGCCCCAGAAGGTATCCCCGATGCTCCAAATGACAGAACTGCGAAGCCCAATCCCAATAAAATAAGACCTATACCATATTTCATAGCGGCACTGGGATTGTATTTACTTTCCCACCATCTGGAAAAAAATGGTGCCAGGGTAATAATAAAAAATGAATTTAGAATACCAAACCAAGTGGCATCTACTTGATTACCTTCTTGGGAAAATTTATCCATAATCCTATAGATAACCAATACCCAGAGCCCAATAAAAGCAATGGCCAATACAATATTTGACAAGCCTATACGGGTGAAAGTCTTTTTTGCCAATAGCACCAGCACCCAACTTATTATTGCCAAAGGAACTGTGGTTAACAATGCATCTACTATCTTAAAAATCATGGCCGACTGACCAACAAGTTCCCTATTGGTATAATCTCTGGCAAAAATGGTCATAGACCCCAAGGATTGCTCAAAAAAAGCAAAAAAGAAGACCGTAAAAAACCCAAAAATAGACACAGCTATAATTCGATCCCTTACCACAGGTAGGTATCTGGCTATTCTTGTAACCAACAAAACTAAAAATAACAACAAGGAAAATAGGATTACCACATTGGTGCCACTAAGATTCCCTAGGCTAAATGGCATCAAGTTGGTACCCTGTATTTTTTCGAAGGGATCGTTGAACAAATAGAGCAGTCCTCCAATGGACGATAAAACGATCAACACCTTATCGAAAAGGGTGAAGGGGTTCAATTTGGTTTCTACCTTATTGTTCCCTTGCATTCCTTCTTTACCATCCACTTCATTTGCGGATATATCTGTTTCCTCTTTTTTAAGGGGTTTGGCACCAATATTCCCAAACAAATCCTTGGCCAACCAAAATTGGAACATACCCAGCATCATAAAAATACCTGCTAACCCAAAGCCCCAGGACCAACCGAAGTTTTCTGCCAAATACCCACAAAGCATCATTCCAAAAAATGCGCCAGCGTTAACACCCATGTAGAATATAGTATAGGCACCATCCTTTTTGGATTCCTTACCGTGGTACATTTCGGAAATAATAGAAGTAATGTTGGGCTTGAAGAACCCTGTACCAATTACCAACAGGGCAAGGCCCAAATAGAAAGCGGCGGTAGTTTCAATGGCCATAGCGGCATGGCCCAAAGTCATTATTAAACACCCAATAACCACTGCCACCCTATAACCGGTTATTTTATCTGCTATCCAGCCGCCTATAATAGGGGTTAAATACAAAAGTGAAGCATAGGTGCCTATTAAGGCCAAAGCGTGTTCCCTTGGCCATTCCCAGCCAGGATTATCACTTATAATGGGCGCCGTTAAAAACAACACCAATAAAATACGCATCCCATAAAACGAGAAACGCTCCCACATTTCGGTAAAAAATAATACAAATAGTCCTGCTGGATGCCCAAGAACCTTGTCCTTAAATAGATTTTCAATATCGGTATTCATATACAACAGAATTACAAATTATTAATTTTGGGATCAACAACAACTTACTACTGTATTGAATAATAGAACAAGTTTTACAGCCTATTCATAAAATCCAAGGGACTAATATACAAATTGCCGATTTAAGTCATTATTGTGCAATTCTCTTCTCATTATCTTCGGCACCATGTGTCAAGGCCTTTAATTTTTTCAAGAAAAGTCTAATAAGCAATCCAAAAAGAATACAGAAAATGGCTATTCCTGTAAATACGCTATACTCTCCAAGATGTGAAGCGGATTCTCCCAGTAATCCTGCAAGTTTATTTCCTAAGCCTGTTGTTGCAAAATATAGGCCCATCATTAGGGAAGCGTATTTGGCCGGTGCCAATTTGGTAACAAATGATAAAGAAACAGGAGAAAGACTCAACTCGCCCACTGTATGGAACATATACGCCAATACCAACCAATACATGGCTGATGACCCAGAGCTTTCAAACTGGGCTGTTGCCGCAGTCATAAACAAAAATCCAGCCCCCATAATAATCAGTCCAGCGATCATTTTAAAAAGTGAGGAAGCTTCCTTTCCTTTCAATTTACGATTGGCCCAGAAGTTGGCAACCGCAGCACCAAGCACAATAATGAAAAAAGCGTTCAGGGATTGGAACCAAGAAGCGGGTACCTCCCAACCCATCAACATTCTATTGGTCTTTTCCGACGCATATATATTCATTAACCCCCCTGCTTGTTCAAAAGCTCCGAAAAATACGATTACCATTAAGAAAGATAGGATCAAAACAATTACCCTGTCCTTTTCCATTTTATTAAGAGGTCTCTTCAAAGCCTCCTGATCTTCAACATTCGTAGATTTCCCGAGAAAGTCACCCACTCCCACTAGATATTTCTGACCAAGAACAAACTGTAAAAGGCCCAACAGCATACAGATACCAGCCAATCCGAATCCATAATGCCAGCCATAGACCTCTCCTACATAACCTACAATTAAACTGGAAAGGAAAGCGCCTATATTTATACCAATATAAAATATGGTAAATCCTTTATCCCTTCTAATATCACCTTTAGGGTAAAGACCACCCACCATAGTGGAAATATTTGGCTTTAACATGCCCACTCCGGCGATAATAAAACCAAGTCCAGTATAAAAAGCCCACATCTGTTCTATTGCCAATATACTGTGACCTATAACCAATAGCACCGCACCCACAATTACCGCTTTCTTTTGCCCAAGCATCCTATCCGCTATAATTCCTCCAGGAATAGAAGCCACATAGACCAGCATAGTATACCAACCATAAAGTGCCAGAGCTTCCATATTGGTCCAACCCAAACCAGGATTTCTATCGGTAGTTTCGGTAATTAAATACAATACCAGAATGGCCCTCATCCCATAATAGGAAAATCGTTCCCACATTTCAGTAAAGAATAGGATGTAAAGTCCGACCGGATGGCCGAATAATTCTTTTCGATGCACTTGTTTTGCGGTTGTTTGCATAAGTATGATTTATGGATTATAGATTTTCTTTTATGAAATCGGTCATTTTTGTGTACAGGTGTAGGCGGGTGTTGCCTCCAAATATACTGTGATTTTTATCAGGGTAAATCGCCCAGTCGAATTGCTTGTTGGCCTGCACCAAAGCTTCTACCATCCGCATCGTATTTTGAACATGTACATTATCATCCGCTGAACCATGAACCAATAAATACTTGCCCTTTAAAAGTTCTGGATAATTAAAAGGGGAGTTTTCATCATAACCACTTGGATTTTCCTGAGGTGTACGCATAAAACGCTCCGTATAAATGGTATCATAGAACCTCCACGAGGTAACCGGTGCCACCGCAATTGCCATTTCAAAGGTATCATTCCCTTTTAACAAACAATTGGTAGACATAAACCCTCCATAACTCCAGCCCCAAATTCCTGTCCTTGATTCGTCAATATACGACAGTTCACTTAACTTTTTGGCTGCCGCTATTTGATCTTCCACCTCATATTTTCCTAATTCCTTATAAGTTACCTTTTTAAAATCGGCTCCTTTATACCCGGTACCCCTTCCATCTACACATGCAACAATATACCCTTCATTGGCCAACATTTGAAACCAATAATCATTGGTATCCATCCAGCTATTCGAAACCTTTTGCGAACCTGGACCACTATATTGGGTCATAAATAAGGGGTATTTTTTAGTAGGATCGAAATCATATGGTTTTATCATCCACATATTCAGCTTATTGCCATTAATGGCGATGGTGGAAAATTCCTTTGAATTAATCCTATAATCCTCCAATTTAGATATTAACCCCTGGTTATTTAATATATCCTTTACTTTTTTTCCGTTCAGGGCATCATGTAAGGTATATTCCGGAGGGGTGGATGCATTGGAGAACGCATTGATAAAATAGGTGAAATCAGCACTAAAATCGGCAGTATTCTGCCCTAATTTGGTAGTCAGACGTCTTTTATTCTTTCCATTGCTACGCACACTGTAGACATCTCGATTTATAGATCCATTTTCCGTGGATTGATAATAAATTAGATCTTCATTTTGATCATAACCATAAAATTTGGTTACCTCCCACGGACCTTTGGTAACCTGATTCATTAACTTACCCTCAACATTATACAGATAAATATGTTTAAACCCATCCTTCTCACTGGTCCAGATAAAGCTGTCATCGGCCAAAAAAGTAAGATCATCAGTAACGCTAACATAGGCATCATCAGTTTCCTCCAGTATAATACTAACGGTATTATTCCTTGCATTTACAGCATATAACCTGAGTTTGTTCTGATGTCGGTTCAAGGTCTGAACGCTAAGAAAATTGGGGTCGTTCATCCATTTAATTCTAGGGATATAATATGGATCATCCAAATCGACCTGGGTTATGTCGTATGTGTCCACATCCACAATATGGAGTGAAACTTCCGAATTGACCTCTCCTGCCTTGGGATATTTAAATTTTGTTTGTGTCTGGTAAAGATTGGCGCCGTAAACATCCATAGAAAATTCAGGAACCTTGGTTTCATCAAATCGAATGAATGCCAATTTAGAACCATCTGAATTCCACTCAAATGCCCTTACAAAGGCAAATTCTTCCTCGTAGACCCAGTCCGTTATCCCATTGATTATCTTATTTTTTACACCATCCAATGTAAGTTGCTTGGTATAATTGGCGGCTATATCCCAGACAAAAATATTATTGTTATAAACATAGGCCACCTTGCTGCCATCCGGAGAAAGGGAAGGTTCCTGAATTTTTAAATTTGAAACAGCGGAGATTTTTTTTGATTTCAGGTCGTATACATAGAAATGTCCCAAGGTAGATCGCCTAAAGATAGGCTCTATTGCCGTGGCCAACAATAATTTGGATTCGTCCTCACTAAACTCATATGAGCTAAAAAACGGGACCGAGGCGGAAGAAGAAACAATGGTTTCCAGTTTTTTTTGCGTTTTGTAATCGTACTTCTCAATAGTTGATATTCCTAGACTCCTGTCTATATTCAAAATGGTATATTGCTTCCCATTATCCATGGACCGCAATTTATCCAAGCTTTCCACTGTAAAGGTACCATCATAAATTTCGCCTATAGCAATCTGTTTGTTTTGGGCTGAGAGTATTGAAAAATTGCACAGTAATAAAACAATTATCAATAGCACGGGGAATTTTCTCACAAATAAAAGGGTTTAATTCAATTATTATTAGTTGAAAAACACGATACAGGATTTCAGTATTTTCAAAAATTAATTAAAATCTCCAAGTTTACTAAAAAAATAACAAAAGATGAATGTTTATAATGAAAAAATAACATTTTGTAATAGATATTTATCCTTTATTGGAGCTCGAAAGTTTTGACACCTTATTACTATCTTTGCCCAAAGTAACTATAAGCTCAATGACCAAACCAATTGAAGGATTCTCCAAACTGTCCAAAGAGGATAAAATTAACTGGATTGCCGAACATTATACCCAAGATAGTGCGAAAAGCGTCGCTATTTTAAAACAGTATTGGAACGATGATGAAAAATTGCAGAAATTACATGACGAATTCATTGAAAACACCATCACCAATTTTTATTTACCCCTAGGAATTGCACCCAATTTTCTCATAAACAACAAGCTCTACGCTATTCCAATGGCCATTGAAGAAAGTTCTGTGGTAGCAGCCGCCAGTAAAGCGGCAAAATTTTGGCAGTCCCGTGGGGGTTTTAAGACTACCGTTCTGGGAACGGAAAAAGTAGGTCAGGTACATTTTATGTATCACGGCGATACAGAAAAACTCATCGCATTTTTTAAGCTTGTTCGACCAAGATTGATCAATAGTGTTGCTCCCATTGTTAAAAACATGGAAAAACGGGGAGGGGGAATCAAGAGTATTGAATTAAGGAATAAAACATCGGATTTGGATGATTATTTCCAATTGCATTGCACTTTTGAAACCTTGGATGCCATGGGTGCCAATTTCATAAACTCCTGCCTGGAAGGGTTTGCCCATTGCCTAAAGGAGGAAGCTCAGCAATATGCAGAATTTACGGATAGTGAGAAAGATATTGAAATAGTCATGAGTATTCTTTCCAATTACATCCCCAACTGTGTGGTAAAGGCAGAGGTTAGTTGTCCTGTTTCCGATTTAAAAGGCCACCACGGAATTTCCGCCGAGAATTTTGCAAAAAAAATGGTCCGTGCCGTTAATATTGCTAAAGTGGAACCCTATAGGGCCGTTACCCATAATAAGGGGATCATGAATGGAATTGATGCCGTAGTTTTGGCTACAGGAAACGATTTTAGGGCTATAGAAGCAGGTGCCCATGCCTATGCATCAAAAGATGGACGCTATACTAGTCTTACGCACGCCAGTATAGACAACGGAATCTTTAAATTCTGGATAGAAATTCCCTTGGCCCTGGGAACTGTCGGTGGCCTAACCACCTTACATCCACTGGTAAAACTCGCCTTGGAAATATTACAAAATCCTACTGCAAAAGAACTAATGCAAATTGTAGCGGTAGCAGGCCTTGCTCAAAACTTTGGTGCCGTGCGCTCCTTGGTAACCACAGGCATTCAACAAGGACATATGAAAATGCATTTATTGAATATATTGAACCAGTTAGGAGCTACGGAAGAAGAAAAAATAAGATTGGTGGACTATTTTAAAAAGCATACGGCCTCCCACAGCGCAGTAGTGGTAGCTTTTGAAGAGTTGAGAAATAAAAAATGACAAAACAATATTATAGTAACGGAAAACTATTGATTACTGGGGAATATCTGGTTTTGGATGGTGCCCAAAGTTTAGCGGTACCTACCCTTTACGGACAATCACTTTCTGTAAAAGAGACCCAGGATAAGTTGCTGACATGGAAAAGTTTGGACGATAAAGGAAAACCCTGGTTTGAAAGTGATTATGAATTGGAGCACTTTGACCCAGTTACCAAAAACACAGTTTCCGAGGAGGCATTGGCTATTTCGGTTACCCTCAAAAAAATTCTCTTGGAAGCAAGAAAATTGAACCCTAGTTTTTTGAGCACTTCCCAAGGCTATGAAATTACCACAGCGCTGAACTTCCCAAGGGAATGGGGTTTAGGGTCATCGTCTACCTTGATCAACAACATTGCCCAATGGGCCCAAATAGATGCCTATGTGCTTCTGTGGAACGCTTTTTCGGGCAGCGGGTACGACATTGCCTGTGCTCAAAACAACTCACCTATTATTTACCAATTAAAGAACAGCAGACCAATTGTACATTCAGCATCCTTCAACCCTACATTTAAAAGCGACCTTTACTTTGTATATCTAAATCAAAAACAAAACAGTAGGGACGGCATTGCCCAGTATCGGAACAAAGAATTCAACGCCTTTTCCGCAATATCTCAAATTAATAGTATTACCCAACGTATATTGACCTGCACGCGGCTGTCCCAATTTGATAAGCTCATTAAAAAACATGAATCAATTTTAAGCGAGATCCTAGGAACGCCCACAGTTAAAGAACGATTGTTTCCTGACTTTAAGGGGGCAATAAAAAGTCTAGGGGCCTGGGGAGGAGATTTTATATTGGCAACGGGCAACAAGACCACTCCGGATTATTTTAAGGAAAAGGGATATGCCACAGTTATTCCTTATTCAAAAATGGTAAAATAGGCAGACTACGTTCGTAGGGATAAAACCGAAATTCCAAAAACAACAAAGCCTCCCGTTTGGGAGGCTTTGTTGTTTTATAAGGAACTTACGTTCTACTAATAAAATGTTGCTCGTTTATCCTCTATTGTGGACGACTCCTTTAAGGCATTGTAAACGGCGAAGTTTACTCTGCCGGCAGCACTGGCCTGTAAATTATTGGCATAGGTACTGTAGTTATCCAATTTGGCAGCTTCTTCTTTTTTGGTGACCGTCAACATATATACGCCACTATCTCCTTTAATTAAACCAGAGGTTGCCCCTTGCTCCATAGCAAAGGCAGTACCCACTACAAAAGCCTCCGATCCTGCACCTGGAATAATAGGTGACTTCATGGTCAAGGCAGAAGCCGTAGAAGCTATAACATTATTATCCTTAGCGAAATCTTCCATAGATTTACCTTTATTGGCTTCTATGATTTGTGCCGCCTTTTTTTCCTTTCGTATTTTTGGAAGTACCAAAGCCGAAGCGTCTTCCACGCTCATAAGTCCTTCAGCATACTTTGCAGTCAACCTCACAACGGCATATCCGTTGTTTATATTGAACCTTTTAACCTCGCCCAATTTGGTGTCATCGTTAAAAGCCCATTGAACAATGGCACGTTGTGCCGAAAGTCCTGGTAGGTTTTCATCCATTTCCTTAATTTTATTTACCGGCCTTACCACAAAATTACTTTCCTTGGCAGCAACGGCAAAATCCTTATCCGAGATAGTTTCCATTTCAAATTTGGTAGCCTCGGTGAACAAAGTATTGATAGTTTCTTCGGACGGCTCTATTTCCCTTGCCAAAGTAGCTATTCTAACAATATCCTGTTTGTCATCTATCTTAACGATGTGGAATCCAAAATCTGTCTCTACCAAACCTATGGCTCCAACTGGATTACTAAATGTGAAATCGTTGAACGGTGCTACCATTACCCCTTCCTGATTATATCCAAGGTCACCACCTTGGGGCGCAGAAGGTCCGTCTGAATTATCCCTGGCCAATTCGGCAAAAACAGTCCCAGCCCGCTTTGCCTCTGCCAACAATTCCTTAGCCTTTGCCTCAGCTTCCTCTTTGGTGCGGGTAACCTCCGGATTGGCACGTTGGGCGCCTGCATAAGAAATTAGGATATGACTTGATTTTACTGTACCATTTGCCTTTCTATCCATCATTTTGGAAACCTTAAAGTAATCCCCATCGCGATAAGTACCGAACATACTTCCCTTTTCCAAGGTCATAAGTGTATCAGCAAATTTAGCAGGTAAATCTTTCTTTGCCTTATAAATGGTATCGTATTTAATATCCGAATTTCTATCCAAAAAGGCAATCATATCAGTTGTATTCCTGAAACCTTTAATGGTATCGTTTGCGTCTTTTTGAGCATTGTACTCAACGCGATCCTCCATAAGTTTGTTAATTTCTTCCTTTACGGCATTCTCATCTTCCAAGGAAGGCTTTTCCTCGAAATATACGAACTCCACATCCCTTGACCTATCTTGTTTATAATCTTTCTTATGATCATTGATATAGGCCTCGATCTCTTTCTTGGTAACCGCTATGGAAGAATCCGGAATAGAGGAAAAAGGCACACGCACATACTTAATATCCACTTTATCATTGGCCAATTTATAATCCAATTCCCCTTCTTTCAAGGTTGATCCTACACCTGCTTTTATTAGGTTAAAATAGGTCTGCTCCTTTGCATTCTGAATTATGGCCTGTTCATCCTGTAACCACAAAGCGTAACGACTTGGATTGTTAGCTTTCCAATCGGCCACAGCCTCCCTAAACTTATTTTCATCGAAAACGCCACTGGCGTTGTGAAATTCAGGGTTTTGAACATATGAAGGAATAGTTTTAATGTAGTTTATTATCTGATCCTGTTCTATATTGATACCCAACTCCTCAAATTGCTGAGCAAGAATGGTATTCCTAACTTGCCTATCCCAAACTTGATTGACCAGTTGCATTGAAGAAGCAGTTGGACCGGCCATTCTAGAATACGCCTCCACATCCCTTCTAAATTGATCTATGGAAATTTCGTCCCCATTGATCTCCGCTACGGAAGAACCAACCTTTCCACCCCCCAAATCATTGCTGCTGAACACTCCTGAAATTACGAATGCAAACAAAGCCAAACCAATGATTAAAATTAAAACGGTAGTTCGTTTCCTTATATTCTCTAAAATTGCCATTATGTAAACTGTTTAAATTTATCCCGTTACTATCGGGAGGCGAAATTACTACTTTCTTTTGAAATAATAAAAACTAAAAAAAACCAAAAAAAATCCCTCAAATGCCTATTCATCGTCAAGCACTACCAAGGATACCATATCTATTTTATTACTCGAAACTTCCAACACCACAAAAAGGAAACGGCCGATCTTAATCTCGGAGTTTTTTTCTGGAATCTCTCCGGTTTCATTAATGATCAAGCCTCCCAATGTTTCGTACTCATCGCTTTCCGGAAGCTCCAATTTATATTGTTCATTAATATAATCTACTTCCAGTCTCCCAGAAAACTTATAGGAATTATCATTTATCTGCTCCTCATGCAGGTCTGTAGTGTCATGCTCATCCTCTATGTCACCAAACAGTACTTCCACAATATCCTCGACAGTCATTACTCCGGAGGTGCCCCCATACTCATCCAGAACTACCGCGATACTCTTCCTTTTTTTGGTCAATATATTTAGGATATCATTGATTAGCATTGTTTCCGGAACAAATTCTACGGGCAACAGGATACTTTTGATGGTTTTGGGTTTCTTAAAAAGCTCATAAGAATGCACATAACCAATAATGTTATCTATGGTATCCTTGAACACCAATATTTTAGAATAGCCCGTTTCCGTAAAAAGCTTTGCCAAATTTTTAGGGGTCTCGTGAAGTTCCACCGCCGCAATCTCTGTTCTTGGCACCATTACTTCCCTAGCCTTGACTCCTGAGAACTCCAAGGCATTCTGGAAAATTTGTATCTCGGAATCCACCTCATCTTCCTTTTCCACAGCTTCCATTTGTTCGGTAATGTAATCTCCCAATTCTATTTTGCTAAAGGCCAATTGCACCTCATCCCCATCTGTCTTAAAGAGCACCTTTAGAATTATATCGGAAATCCAAATAACGAAATCCGAAATTACAGAAAATAATACATAGAAAATATAGGCAGGTATTGCCAATAACCTAAGCATAGTGTTGCTGTAGATCTGGAATAATACCTTGGGCAAAAACTCTGCGGTCAATAAAATAATCAGGGTAGATATAACGGTTTGGGTCACCAAACTGAAATCGGTAAGCATTAAACTTAAAAAGCCACCGGGGGTCGACTCGATTCCCGCAAATAGGCCCATAAGAAGATCTCCCATAAAAAGTCCGTAGACCACAAGGGCAATGTTATTGCCAATAAGCATGGTGGCAATGAACTTGGAAGGTTTTTTGGTAAGACGGGTCAGTACTTTGGGCAAAAACCCATCCTGCTTTTTTTCTATTTCTATGTGAATTTTATTCGCAGAAATAAAGGCTATTTCCATTCCTGAGAAAAAAGCCGAAAACAGCAATGAAATAACAATGATAATGACAATATATGCCTCCAAGACTATTGTTTATTGTTTTTTTGACGCTCTTCGAACCTTTTTCTATAGGTTTTCTTAAAAATAAACATACCTATGGAAACAATTCCGAAGAAAACAAACAAATAGGCCCTTTGCCTATCTATGTTCCACTGTTCATAAACCTCAAAAACGGATACTACCGCCACAGCCAAATAAAGGTATTCCGTATATCTTAAAATCTTAATCATTCTTTTTTTCTTTTATACTCATATAACCATAGGTCTTATTAGCATTAAAAAAACTAAAATCCCTATTAAAGTCCATTCCCTCACCATCCATTATGGTTCCTTCCTCCGGATTGGTATATTTAAATTTCCGCTGGGTAAAAATCCAATCATTGGACCTATCCCAATATAATTGCGGTGCCTCCAATTTTTTACCATCACTGGATTCCATAACCACATTACCCTGCAAATCTATTAAATTAGTACTGGAATAAATAATTCCGTAATCTGCGGTAACCGTATTCTTTTCTCCTTTTTCATCAAAAAACTCCAAAATGAGTCCATTGGGAAAAGTTGTATAAGGAAAAGTCAGGTTGTCAAATTCATTACTGACGGGGCTTTTTAGAACAGCAATAACATGTGCAGTAACAACCCCTTCATTTTTTTCAAGTTCATCGGTCTCCGTATAAGTTAAGGTAAATTCCTCCGCAACAGCACTGGGAAATATCTTTTTTATTGCCTCGTCCCCAACCCTTTTATAATTGTCTGCGCAGGAATAAAAAAGCATTGCCATAGAAAATACTATGGCAATGCTCCTTAAATTATATAAACCTTTTTTTTTCATCTTATAGGTTGGGCACTTTTACACTACCACCTACCCAACAAGAGAAACTTACTGTTTTACCGGCCATTCCGGAATTAAATATATCCGTTTTAGACGGTGCCTTGGCTGAATAACTTGCAGCTGCCTGACCTGCCCTACCACTTAAAGCTGGATCCACACGCCCTGCTTGACGGGCCAATTCAGCAGCTTTCCAGTAGATTGCCCTTTTCTCGAAAGGAGTACTACCACATTCATTGGCACTACCGGCATACAAACTGGCAATCAACAAATAGGCCTTACCATTGGAAGGATTGGCATCTATAGCCTTTTGCGCATAACTCCTTGCTGTAGATTTACTACCTCTTCTGTAGCTAGTTGCTATTTTATAGGCGATATTGGATTTCTTCCTGGAATCGGTTTCCAGCTCCAAAGCCTTGTTGAAATCCGCAATGGCTCCACTGGTATCCCCGGCATTGTTCTTAAGGGCACCTCCATACATATAAGCACTGGCGGAAGGCTCCAAGGCCAATTGCACCTCAAATAGTTTCTTGAACATTGGATCTTCGGTACACTCTTTACTGTACATTCTACCAACAGCTCTCTTAACCCATGTAATATCTCCCTTTTTGGAATCAAAATTCTTTTGATATAAAGGAATTAAGTTTTCACAATTCGCCAAAGCTCCCAATTTACTGTCTATACTTTCCGCTATTTTACCATAGCTTTCAGAATAACTGTTGTAAGAACTCAATTGCTTTTTCTCTTTTGAGGTCAATGTACCGGCATCTTCCTTAGGAAGAAGTTTGGTTATAACCTCTGTAAGCTTATCATTTTCTTCATCTATCTTTTCGGTAATGTTGTCGTATTTTTCAAATACTTCCTCCAATTCCCTTTTGCCGGCGCTGTTTAAATCTACCAAGCTAGAGAAATATAAATATAAGGCCTTAGGGTTTTTAAAATTTGCTTTATCCTCTGTAAAGGCTTTGTCCAGCTGAGTGTAGATTTCCTCATCGGTAATCATTTTCTCATCGTACTTCAACAATACCTTATCTATAATGGTCTCCGCAACGTCTGTTTTGGCAGGAAAGTACTTCATCCTATTATCATAAAGTTCCATTAAGGCATTAATATTGGCAGTTTTATCTGCCCCGGTGGATTTTTCAAGCCTATCCTTTAGAATTCGTTCACCATATAATATATTGGCCCAATTTAAGGTAGGACAATTATCATATACCATTTTCCATGGCGTATAAGCAGCCTCATAGTTCTTAACTTTTACATGCTCTGTGTAAATGGAAAGATTGGTCATACACTCCGGGTTTTGAGCTTGGGAATGCCCTAAACCCACAAATCCCATGGCGGCTATCGCTGTGATGTAGAGTTTCTTTTTCATCTGTCTGTTTATTTTAAGGTGGTTAAAGTAATAATTTTTAATTAATTTTTCTCGGTATGAACCATTTATCGTTTAAAGATAAGCCCACATTAACTTTGAAATAACTTTCTTCTACTAAATCCCCATATTTGGTTCCTCTTTTACCAAGTTCAAAGCCGATGTTAATATTTGAAAGACTACGACTCATACTACTCAGTGGTAAACCTAATCCAAAAGTTATGCCAAAATCATTAATCTCCTTATTATCTACCACTATTCCCGATTTGGATACCTTTGCTCCGGCCCTGTAGGTCAATCTTTTCATATAACTGGTAAAAGAGGTGTAATCAGGAATATAATATCCTCCAAGCCTATAGGTCTGTGCATTTTGGTATTCCAAATTACTGGCGGGTGTAAGTTCGTTCTCAAAAGAGCTTAACTCCTGAAAACTGTACTCTGCCCCTAAAAACCACTTTTTATCTTGACCATAACCCACCCCCAATGTGGCGGTAGTTGGAATCTGCACCCCTGTACGTGCCAAGCCCTGAGCTTCCAAATCCACTTCCGTTACTTCAATATCCCTACCACTAACGGTGGAGAAGGAACCTATGGTCCTAGTATTTTCAGAAACCAAATTGGCCTGTGTATTTACTACAATGCTGGTAAAAAGAGTATGTTTTTCTGTTATGGCCGGTGTAAAACTGGCTCCAAAGTTAAAATCGAAGCCTTTAATTCTAGATTCAATCTTATTGAAAGAACCAAACTGTACATCTTCAATAGTCTGATAACTATTGGTATTCTGGTTCCCAAAATTAAAATTACTGGTTACTCCTAAACTAAAGTTTTTGAAAAGTTCATAGCCTACAGAGATATAAACCCTGTTCAACCCTCCTTCTCCATTAAACGATTCGGTTACAAGTCCTTGGTCGGTGGTTCTTTCGGAGAGAAAATTGTACCCTACGGAGGAATACGGCATAATACCAAAACCAAGACCAAAGCCTTTGCCCAAATTAACCCCTAAAGACAGGTAGTCCAAATTTGAAATGGAGGCATTTTCCTTGGAATCGTTACTTTCAAACCTGTACTCCTTACGCGATAGTCCCGCTGTGTAGGTCGTTAATCCCAATTTACTGTATGCTGCGGGATTATTAAGATTGATGTGAATACTATCTGTATAAACACTCAACCCGCCCATCATTTGATTCTCCACTGTGCCGGTAGCCCTTAAATCCCCAACACCAAAATAAGAATAGGGGGAGGCAGTACTATTCTGAGCATATATGCCTACCGAAGTTACGCATAAAATTGCAATAATAAAATTTTTGATCATCTAGCGCTTGTTGTATTCTAACAAATGGTATAACCCCAACAGGAGAAATTTAGAATGCGCAAATATGGTATTTTTTAATCGTTTTGACAAAAATTGAGCATCCCCTCCTGTTAAAATAACTGTTAAATCGACAAATCTACTTCTATATTGATCAATTGTACCGTCAATTTCGTTGCAAATTCCATTAATTACACCACTATGCATACTAGTTTCAGTACTATTTCCAATAAAGTCTATTATGGCCTTTTTTTTCAACATGGGCAATTTGGACGTTTGTTCGTGCATAGCTTTGTACCTCATAGCTATTCCAGGCGAAATGGCCCCTCCCAAATATTCCCCATAGTCGTTAACCGCATCATAGGTAACACAGGTACCCGCATCTATGACCAGGGTATTTCCTTTAGGGTTATGATAAAAGGCTGCAGTTGCAAGGGCAATACGGTCCACACCTAGGGTCTGGGGAGTAGCATATGAATTCTTAAAGGGGGTTTTGGAGGTGTGACTCAGGACATGAACTTTACAGAAAACGCATAACATGGCTATTTCCTCATGGCTCATGCCTCCTACGTTGGATACAATGGCATTTTGAATGAGAACGTACTCGGCAAAAATAGATTTAACATTTTTTGCATAATCCGCATTGGGAATTTTTCGATAGGAAATAATTTTACCATTATCGAAAACCGCCATTTTTACTAGGGAATTACCCACATCTACAATCAAGTTCATACTGTAAAGATCAAAAAACTTTAAAAAACAAAAACCTTTTTTTTCATTTTTGTTTGTATATCCTAAAATTGAATTTATATTTGCACCCGCTTACAGCATTTGGTGCCTTAGCTCAGTTGGTAGAGCAATGGACTGAAAATCCATGTGTCCCTGGTTCGATTCCTGGAGGCACCACCTCAAAAGCCCTTGATTTTCAAGGGCTTTTTTTATTTTACTCCTTCTATTGCTTCGCTTTAAGGGCGGCTACCGTAACTACTGAACACTTAATTAATTGGAACTGGATATTTGTCCAAGTATACTGTTTCACTTTTCCAAAAGTTCCGTTAGGCTCAATGTCTCCCAAATTATGCCTTCATAAGCACTTTCTTGGCCACCTTCGTAAAAGATACCAATATTTTTTCCATCCATAGCGGTTAAATCGGAATAAGCCGAAGGGCCGGAATAAATTTGTTTGGCAAAGGGCCAAGATTTTCCATCGTCCTTACTTAGCCTAATCGTCATATTTGCTCTTTTTTTATCATCGGCAGGATTGGCAAAAAGGACATACACCTGCTCCTCTACGTCCAGACGCAAGGTACTGGCCTGACAAATAGGCTCAACCAGCGCTTCATGATGGTGCATATCTTTCCAAGATTCACCGCCGTCATTGCTGTAGGCCAATTGCCTACTAACCATTTTTCGATCGTAATTGCGCATATTCAACATTAGACTATGATCTGAAAGTTCCACCACTTCACATTCATTAACCTGATCCCGAGGACTAATTCCTCCCAACTCCCATGTGCTCCCATGATCATCGGAAAAAATAACATGGGAGTAATATTTCTTGGTAACAGCCTCAATATGATCGCATGCAATCACCAGCCTACCCTTGTATTTGCCCCCAAGAATTTGGATGCCAGACCCCGGACCTGTGGCATACCATGTCCAATTGGGCAATTTTACATCCGAAGTAATTTCCTTTGGTTTACTCCAACTTTTACCATCATTGGTAGATTTTAAAATAAAGACCCGTCTAGTATCCCCACTCTTTTGGTCAATAATATCCGACTCGTGATCCGTTCCCAAATTCCAGGTAGACAACAAGAAAATATTCCCTGTAACCCTATCCACTACAGGGGAAGGATTTCCACAGGTATTTCCCTCATCGTGCCAAATCACTCCCAATTTGCCCCAGGTTTTTCCACCATCCGTTGACCGTTTCATTACCAGATCAATATCTCCGGTATCACTACAACCATTTTTTCTTCCTTCCGCAAAGGCCAACAATGTGCCATTATTGGTTGTAACTACAGCGGGAATACGAAAACATTTATAATCTTCATTACCTCCTTCAAAAACAAAATTCAATGCCTCCAAACTTTCCTGTTTTTCTTTTGGAGCCTGGGAAAATAAGGGAGATACCCAGAATATTAACAAGAGAATTAATAAACATCTATTTTTTAATCTGTTGGAATAAATCATTCTGTTACTTCTTATAGGTTCTAATAATTAAAATATTGTATCATAAAATAATACAAGTCCTATTTTTTTTCCAAAATCTGCCCCTTGGCCAACAGGACGCCCCTTAATTTATCATAGTCCACTTCCTGTACCACGGCATTTTCATCGATAGCCAGCACTGCTGCCGCGGCAGCCGATTGCCCCAAGATCATGAACACTGGCTCCATACGTATAGATCCAAAGGCGATATGACTGGAAGATAAACAAACCGGCACCAAGAGATTCTTACACTCTTCCTTTTTTGGCACCAAGGTTTCATAGGAAATAGAGTAGGGCCCTTTGGTACTTACCCCTATATCCCCTTCGTTTTGGACAAAACCATCTGGTTTCACATAGCGCTGCACGTTATGGGAATCCATGGCATAAGATCCCATTCCTACTGGTTTTGGGGTAGGACTTCTCTTCAATAGTTCATTTTCCGTCATAACGAACTCCCCTATCATCCGCCTTGCTTCCCTAACATAGATCTGGTGTGGCCAGTTACCGTTATCAGTAAATTCATCCTTTGCCAATCCCCATTTTTGCATCTCGGTCTGTATGTCCTCTGGGACCCTGGGGTCGTTGGCCACAAACCAAAGCAAGCCTTTTTGGTAATTTACATGCTCCTCTATGATTTCCTTCCTTCTTTCGTAACTTCCCTCTGGGTAATCATAGTTCATACCTATATTATCGCTGCTAAGCGGTCCGTGGTTGTTGGTATCCGTTTTATGGTTGGGGACGGCATCAAATTTCTCGAACCAATCCTTTCTTCCTGTTTCGAAGACCCTGGCCAAGAGTTCATAATTCAAGGGATCATAATCGTCTGGTTTTGGAAAAGGAATCCTGTTTTCAGGATGATTGGTCATGCACATACGGAAACAATAGGCTTGGATTTTATCGTCTCCACTATACTTTTCGCCCGGGTCCTCTCCCGAAACCCTAGGAAGGAGGCCGCTGCTTGGGTCGCCCGGCACTACATAAGGGGATATATCTGACGCAAACCAGTGTTTGTGGTGCAAGACCCCGGTTTGAACCCCGTTCCACTCCTCACCATATACCTCTTTACCTTCACGGCCCACGTGATAACTTACGCCTGCCGCGGCCATAAGGTCTCCTTCATAAGTAGTGTCCAAGAACATTTTCCCAGAGTACTTTTTACCGGACAAGGTGGTAATTGAAACTATATTCCCATCCTTCATCTCTACCCCGTTTTTCCTATCCAGCCATTCATCGCGGTCTACACGGATCTGCTCCTCGGCCACCAAATCTTCAAACACTTTTTCCGCTACATGGGGCTCAAAAATCCACATGGTCCTGTTCTCACCATCCATGGCAATAGTACCCTGGCCTTTGTTCCCGTACTCCTCTTTTTTCTGCCAGTTCCATGCTTCAGTAGTGTTGTAATGTTGCCAGACCCTGTGGTAAAATTCCCTGGCCAGACCCCCTATTACACTTTTGTCACCTGTATCCGTATAGCCCAAGCCACCTGATGACAAGCCTCCCAAATGGATATCCGGGGAAACCACAATAACCGATTTTCCCGAGCGCTTTGCTTCCACCGCTGCGGAAATGGCAGCAGAGGTACCGCCATAGATAATAATATCGGCAGTTGCTATTGGTTTAGTCTCTTCTCCCGACTCTTTACATCCAGTTAGGCCCATAATTCCAAATATGAACAGGGCAAGGGTTAAATTAATAATCTTTCTTTTTTGCTTCATTCTGTTTGGTAGTTAAATTTGATCTAAGAAAATTATAATTTATTTTAGCCTTTGACGATCTTTTAGAAGTTGCTCCTTTAAATTAGGGTAAGGCACTTCCTGAACACTAACATTGGCATCTATGGCAAGTACTGCCGCCGTGGCCGCTGATTGCCCCAGGACCATAAATACGGGCTCCATACGGATAGATCCAAAGGCAATGTGCGTGGAACTTACACAGACAGGGACGACAAGATTTTGGCATTCCTCCTTTTTGGGTACCAATGCTCCATAGCTAATGGGATAGGGCTTAAAACCATGTGCCTCCACATTGCCCTCATTCTGCACATATCCATTGGCATCCACATATCGTTGTACGTTGTGCGAATCCATACCGTAGGCGGCCAGACCAATGCCATCCTCTGCCACTGTTAATGCCTCGCAGTTTTTCTGGGTCATAACATAATCGCTGACCATCCTCCTTGCCTCACGCACATAAAGCTGTTGCTGCCAACCATCGGCCCTTTCAAATTCGTCCTTGGTAGTACCCCATCTGGAGGCCTCCTCCCTGACCTCGGCAGGTATCCTTGGATGATTGGCCAGAGTCCACATAAGTCCCATCTGGTAGTTCCTATGGTCCTCGATGATCCCTTCCCTTTCCGCATAGCTGGCCTCAGGATAATCATAGTTCCTGCCAATATAGTCGGTAGAAAAGCCGAACTTGTTGTTCGTATCCGTTTTTCTATTGGGCATACTGGAATTGATCCAGGGCAATAATGAATTGCCATAGCTGTACATCTCCCTTATGGGCCCCTTTCTGGCTTCGTAATTACGGAAAAGAAGTTCATAATTTACCTCGTCATAATTTGCCGGTTTCTGGAAAGGTATACGGTTTTCAGGGTGATCCGTAAGACACATCCTAAAACAGTAGGCCTGTATTTTTTTATCCCCTTCCCCCTCTAGGCCCGGCTTTTCGTTAACATTTGGCAGGAGTCCGGATGTTGGGTCCCCTTTTACAACGTATGGATCTACCCCTGGGATAAAATTGTGGTTGAACGCATTTCTGGAAACAAGGCCAGTCAAGGAGGTATTTATGCTATTGGCCTGTACCCCGTTCAAGGTTTCCCCATACTCTTCGTTGCTTTCCCTGCCCACGGCATAGGAAACCCCGGCCGAGGCCATCAGGTCCCCTTCATAGGTGGCATCCAGAAATACCTTGCCTTTAAAAGTCTTACCACTTTCCATGGTGATCGACTCTATCTTACCAGCTACTTTTTTCACCCCGGATTCCCTGTTGAGCCTTTCGTTGTAGACCATCTTAATTTTCTCCTTGTCCATCATGGACTTATAGACGGCAAGGGCAGCGGAGGGCTCAAAGGTCCACATGGTAGCCTCTCCTTCCTCGGTACGCGTTTGGCCCCCATCCTTATAATCAGATCTTTTCTCCCATTTCCAATTTTCAGGATCGTCGTAATATTTTTTGATATTCTCATAGAACTCTCTGGAAATCCCGCCAATGGCCTGTTTGTTCCCAATATCGGTCTGGCCCAGGCCTCCGGTGGTAAGTCCGCCAATGCGATTGGTTGGCTCTATGAGCACAACGGACTTGCCCATTCTACTACTTTGTATGGCAGCGGATACCCCGGCAGAAGTACCCCCATATATAACAATATCATACTTTTTGGTCTGACCATTAACTACCATGGTCACAAAACTCAATAACAAACACCAAATTAATTTCATAGAATAATTTATTACTTTTTTAAGGGAATTTTATACAAATATCTCTGCCCTTCAATTTTATAAATGCCACAACTAAAACCTAAATCCCATTAACAGTAAACTAAAAAATTAGGGATTGGTCCTTGGGTTCCAAGGGTAAAAAATCGACATCCAAAAAACCTCCACTGGCATTATCATCGGTTACTATTTGCGGTTTTCCTTTAATCGATTCCACTGAAAAACGATGGATATGACCTGCAAATACACCCAATAGATTTGGAGCGGAAAAGACTGCCCTATGAAAATTGAAGGTAGTTTCCGAATGACCTGCTTCTGGCCATTTTAATCGTCTTTCCAACTCAAAATTCTGATCGGAGGAAGCCCCCCAATCAGGATTGCCGCATCCGAAGGAGATAGATTTCCCTGGGGCGTACATTGGTATATGCACCAAAAGCACTAGCGGTAGCTCGCTTGAAACCTGTTCTTTAAAAAAGTCCAACTGCTCCTTATTTATCTGATAGGTGGAATTGTCGATCGCCAAGAATCGAATTCCTTTTAAATCGTATGCCGCCATTAACGGATGTTTGCCTTGATATAAGGGAAGCAATCTTTCCTTGATCCATTTGTCCCTCAAATCTTCCAGTGTTCCGTCCATGCCCTCATAATGCCAATCGTGATTGCCAGCGACATAAATATAGGGGATATCCACTTCTTTTAATTTGGCCACCACCCATTCGACGGCAGCTTCCGATGGAAAACTAAAAATATCTCCAATTAAGGTGATCAAATCCGCCTTGGATTCTTTAGCGAAATCCAAAGCTGCTGCGAATGCCAGTTCCGGGTTGGTCGCTTCTCCAGTTTTAAAATGTTTGGTCTGATTGTAGGCCTTGGCCATACGTCCACTGTACATGGCGTACGGAACACCGCGCTCGTCGTCCATAAAGAGGTGGGTGTCCGCTATATGAACAATCTTTATAGATTCCTTGATAGCCTCTGAAAAAAATTGAAGCTTGTTTTCCGAAACAGTAACACAAAATGGGATGCCTTTTTCGAAGGGCGGCACAGGCATATCCTTTGACGAATACTTGGTAAGCCCCAACCCTATTGATGCTGTGGCTGCATTCTTAAAAAATAATCGACGTTTCATCTATTCGCAATTGTTATTTTATACCATCCAGGAAAGGCTCTAAAAATTGGCCCAAGCTGTATTTAATGGTTAAAATAACATAAATAACAATACCCCCGAATTTCAGAAGATCATAAAACTAAATTCCCTGCAAGCTGCTTCAAGATAATTTCGGACAACTTTGCTTGAAATTTGGCATTGCTATGACGCACCTTTGCATTGATATAATTTAATTGTGCCGTCCTAAATTCGATGGTTGGGATGATACCGATTCTGTATTTCTCTACAGTAATCTCCATATTTTCCTGGGCAATGGCCTCATTTTTGCCTTCCAATTCTATGAGGCTAATATTGGTCAGGTAGGTTTGATAAGTAGTATTCACCAGGGACATTAGTTCTTGTGTTCGTTGGGCAATGGCCACTTCCGTGTTTTCAATTTGAATCTTGGCTATTTTCTCATTTCGATTTTGATTAAAACCATCAAAAACATTCAGGCTTGCACCAAAACCATAGTTCCACCCCCTTGAATTTGAATTGGTGGTAAAACCCAAACTGGATTCGGTACGTCCAAAATTATAGCCTGTACTGGCAAAAATGGTAGGATAGCGCAACGCCTTGGTTTGTTTTAATTCCAGTTCACTTATCCTTTTGTTGATCTGTTCCACCTGAAGGGTCGGGTTTTCTTTCTCCACTAGCGTTTCTAGTTCGGGCAATTGAAGTGCTTGATCTACAAAAATTTCGGGTACTACCTCAAAATCGATCTTTAGATCACGAGCCAGATATTCGTTCAATTGAACCTTGGTATTAACATATAACTCCTTTTGCCGCTGCATTAAGGTTTCATCCGTATTTAAATCTACCTGGGCGTTAAGCACTTCCAATTTTGAGGCTTTCCCAATGGTAAAGCGATTATGGGCCAGATCCACCCTTTGTTCAGAAATAATAATGGTACTGTCCAAAGCCGTAAGTTGCTGTTTCTGCTGTACAAGGTCAAAGTAGGTAATCATCACCTCTCCTACCTTGTTAAGGATTACCTGTTTTAATTGGGCTTCTCCCAATTTCTGGGTTTCTTTTAGCTGCTCATAATCCGCAAACATTCTTAAACCATCAAACAAGGTCCAATCCATGGCAAATCCGTAGTTGAGACTATTGTTTTTGGCATTGTCCCTTTCCACAACACTTCCATCAGATCTGGTCTGGCTTAAATACTGCACGCTATTATTATCGATTAAATTTAGGCCTACCTGAGGAAGCATCCCTGCATTTCCCACACTTACCGAAACCTCATCTATTTGCAGTTCATTGGCCGCAATCTTTATCTGATAATTGTTCTCCAAGGCAATTTGGACGGCTTCCTCTACTGTAAGAATATCCTGCGCATTAATGAGGTTGGTTAAGCTAAGGAAAACAAATAGTATGGTAGCGTAATTATAGTTGTACATTTTAATAGGATTCGAGGACTTTAAACTCAGGATGTTGTTTTTTCTCCCTGGACCATAGGAAATACAAGGCCGGGATAACAAATAATGTCAGCACCAAGGAAAACATGGTCCCGCCAATAATTACGACCCCCATACCTATACGGCTGGTTGAGGCCGCACCTAAGGACAAGGCTATGGGCAAGGCTCCCAAGGCAATGGTTAGACTGGTCATGAGAATGGGTCTTAATCTGGATTCCGAGGCTTTTAAAACGGCCTCCAATTTAGACATCCCTTCTTCCCTAAGTTGATTGGCAAATTCCACTATCAAAATACCATTCTTGGTTACCAGTCCAATCAACATTATGGTACCTATTTGGCTAAAGATATTCCAGGTCTGGCCAAAAAGCCATAGGGAAAACATAGCCCCGGCCACGGCCATAGGCACTGTTAGAATTATAATTATTGGATCTATAAAACTTTCAAATTGGGCAGCCAATATCAGAAATATAAGAAGCAGGGCAAGGCCAAAAGCAAACAGGGTATTGGAACTGCTCTCCACAAAATCCCTGGATTCCCCACCTAAATCCGTAGTAAAGCTTTCATCCAGTACTTTTTCCTTAATTTCTTCCATGGCGGCTATACCATCGCTAAGGCTTTTCCCGGGAGCAAGGTTTGCAAAAACCGTTGCCGAGGTATACCTGTTATTGTGAAATAATTGGGGCGGACTACTATGTTCTGTTGTGGCAACGAGATTGTCCAATTGAATTAAGAGACCGTCCTTGTTCTTTACAAATATGGAAGTAAGATCCAAAGGTGCGTCCCGGTCCTTTTTGTCGAATTGACCAATAACCTGATATTGCTTACCATTCATTAAAAAATATCCAAACCGTTGCCCGCTGAGGGATAATTGCAAAGTTTGGGCCACGTCCAGTACCGAAACCCCTAAGCTTTCCGCTTTTTCCCTATTTATGGTCACATAGAGTTCGGGTTTATCAAATTTCAGGTTTACATCGGTAAAGGAAAAAGTTTCACTTTTTTCCGCTTCCTCCATGAATTCCGGAATTTTTTCCTTGAGCTTTTCAAAATTCTGCGCTTGTATAATATATTGTATTGGCGCTCCTCCACGGCGATTTACTGCTATAGTTGGCCTCTCTGACACATTGGATTTTCCGCCAACATAAGATTTTGCCCATCTCCCAAGATCCTCTGCTATTTCCTTTTGTGACCGCTCCCTTTCATTTGGTTCTACAAGTGCAATATTTGCACGGCCACTATTCACCGAGGAAGTTGTGCCGAAGCCGGGGGAAGTGAGTACCAAACTCACCTTTTTTTCCGGGATAGAGTCGTTGATCAGGTTTGTAATATCATCCATCAGGCGATCCATATATTCATAGGAAGAACCTTCCGGCGCTGTAACGCTCAAACGAATAAAACTACGATCGTCATAAGGGGCGGTTTCTTTTTGAAGCAGTCCATAGAAAAGGGCAATAAGGCCTATACATGCCAATAATATTGGAAAACTCATCCATTTCCTTTTCATAAAAGCACCCAATGCATTCGCATAAGATTCATTCATTTTCACAAAATAGCGCTCCGTGAAATTATAGAATTTGGAATGGCTCTGCTTCCCTGGCTTTATTAGATATGCGTTTAGCATTGGAGTCAAGGTAAGGGAGACAAAGGCAGACACCAATACCGCCGAACCCAGGACGACTCCAAATTCCCTGAACAACCTTCCCACAAAACCCTCTAGGAATATAACGGGGAGGAAAACCGCCGCAAGGGTAATGGATATGGATATTACCGCAAAGAAAATCTCGTTGGATCCTTTTATAGCAGCCTCGATGGGGCTCATCCCGGCCTCGACCTTCCGATATATATTTTCAGTTACCACAATTCCGTCATCCACAACAAGTCCGGTGGCCAGAACAATGGCCAAAAGGGTAAGGACATTTATAGAAAATCCGAACAACCACATAATAAAAAATGTAGCTATCAAAGATACCGGTATATCTATCAACGGACGCATTGCCATTGACCAGTTTCTAAAAAACAGATATATGACCAAAATTACCAAGATAATCGATATCAACAAGGTTTCTGCTACTTCGGTAACCGCCTTTCTTACAAATACAGTATCGTCTATTACAATGTTTAGTTTAAACCCTTCGGGCAAATCCTTTTTTAGCTTTTCATATTCCAGATAGAATCTGTCGGCAATTTCAAGATAATTGGTGCCGGGTTGTGGTACAACGGCTATAGCGACCATAGGCTGACCGGAATCGCTCATCTTGGTTTCCATGTTTTCCCCTTCCAAAGAAGCCTTACCAATATCGCTCAGTCGCACTAATTTTTCACCATCGGCCCTGATAATAATATTATTGAAGCCTTCCTCAGAATCCAAGTTGCCAATGGTCTTTACCGTTATTTCCGTGTTATCACCTGTCAATTTCCCTGAAGGCAGTTCCACATTCTGCGCCAACAACGCAGAACGTACTTCTGCCACGGTTAAACCGTAGGACGCCAATTTAAAAGGGTCTATCCACAGGCGCATGGCATATCTACGTTGTCCCCATATTTGAACACTACTGACCCCTGGGATGGTCTCTATTCTTTGGGATATCACATTTTCGGCATAATCCGAAAGCTCCAGTATATTTTTACTATCGCTCTGAATGGTCATTGAAAGTATCCTATCCGCATCGGCATCGGATTTGGAGACCACTGGAGGGGCATCAAGATCATCGGGAAGACTTCTTACCGCTTGGGATACCTTATCCCGGACATCATTGGCAGCGTCCTCTAGGTTTTTATCGAGATTAAATTCTATACTTATGGAACTAGATCCCTGAATACTGGAAGATGTAATGTTCCTAATTCCATCAATGGAATTTATGGCCTTCTCCAAGGGTTCCGTAATCTGGGATTCAATAATATCGGCATTGGCCCCGGAATAATTGGTACGCACAGATACTTGGGCGGGATCTATGGATGGAAATTCACGAACTCCCAAATAGGTAAAGCCAATAATCCCAAATAAAATTATGACCAAATTCATTACAATGGTAAGTACCGGGCGCTTAATGCTTAATGTTGATAAACTCATTGTTCCGCAGTAAGAGATTCAGTTTCCTTTAACAATACCTTTACCGGAGTACCATCCTTCAAGGCCATAACCCCATAGGTAAGTACAGTATCCCCAACCTTTAACCCTGAAACGACGCGCACGGAACTTCCTGTCCTAGCTCCAATTTCAACATCTATCTCTTTGGCCTTGCCATTCACGACGATAAAGATTTTTTTTCCATTCTGAACGGGAATCAAAGATTCACTAGGTACCAATAAGGCATCGTTGACCGTTTCCAAGGGTAAAATTACATTGGCAAAAGCGCCAGGAAAAAGTTTGCCCCCAGGGTTTTCGGCCGTTGCCCTCATTTTTAAGGTTCTGGTGGCAACCTCCACCTCTGGTTCAATTGCATATATTTTTGCACTGTATTCCTCTTTGGAATCGGCCGTTGTGAAAGTAAAAGAAGTACCAACCTTTATCTGGGTAGCATATTTCTCTGGAATTGAAAAAGTGATCTTTAGTTGATCCGTATTCACCAGTTTTGCTACGGCCGTTGCCGGATTAACATAGGTGCCTTTGGAAATAGATCGAAGTCCTATAATTCCAGAAAATGGGGCTCGGACGGTTGCCTTTGATAATTGGGCAGCTATCAATTCAGATTCTGCACTGGCCGATTGAAAATCGGCACTGGCAATGTCATATTCCTCTTGACTAATGGCTTGCTTTTCCAATAAAAGTTTTGCCCTTCTTTCATTTTCGGCAGCCAGCTTCTGGGCGGTCCGTACTTTGGACAATTGCGCCTGCAATTCAATATCGTTCACCCTGAACAATACCTGACCTTGGGAGACCTTAGTCCCCTCCACAAAATTTATGCTTTCAACAACGCCTGATACCTCACTTCTTATCTCTATTTGCTCATTGGCCTCCAAGGTACCTGAAAGGGAAACATTGTCATTAAATTCTTGGGGACGAAGGACCATGCCCGAAACAATCGGGACTGAACTGGTGCTGGCCGAACTTCCTGATTTTCCTACTTCGCTATTCTGCAAAATACGATAGGCTACCAAGCTCCCTAGTCCAAATAGCAACAAGGTATAAACAAAGTATTTTATTTTCATAATTTTTCGGAGATGGCAACCAATAATAAAAACATTAACAAGACTCTAACAAATCTAATTCTTCTGACTTATTTTTAAGAATAGTTAAACTTTATTTAACAGTGATTAACATAAAAAAAAACTTTTACATAAGATGTTTGCGATAAAACTAAAAAAACACAAAGTTTCTTGAAGATTTCTAGTCAGTTTTACCTGTGATCCAATAACATTGAAAATAAAAATGATAAGAAAGATTGAAAAGAAGAGCACTTTAATTATCTCTTGCCATAAATTATCCCTGCCCCAATCATGACAGACCTAGACCAATATATAGTATTAACTTAGATTTTATCGTTACCAAATAGATTTTATGGGGCTTATAGAAAATTCTTTCAATTTCAATTCCCCTGGATTTGAAATCAATAAGGTCCGGTAAAATTCGTTGGGAAAGATCCGGCAGGTCATAACGTATTGCCCACGATTAATAAAAATCTCCACAGAGGACCAATCCATCACTATCCGTACTTCACATTCTCCATTGTGCAAATCGGGGATGGGCATAGTCTGAATATTTTTAACAAAATCCTCATCAAAGGAAGTTTTCCCCGAAAGTGACCTATCCAAAATAAATTGTTGCCCCCCATAGGATATTCTCTGGGTAATATTGATAATACAGATGGTACACCCCTAGGTGATATCCCAAACCATTGGGATCGTCATCCATTTTCCGGTGGGCTAAAATGAAATTGTGGGCGGTGGGTTTCCTAATAAAGTCCCAGTTCGGTATCAACACCTTTTACAGGACCTAGTTTTTTCTCACCCTTGCACGACAAAAGTGCCAACCCCAGAACAACCCAAAACAACTTGATACGGTACTTTTTCAAAGCTACAGTTTTAATAAAAATAGCTAAAATATAGCCGTCCTGAAACGTTCCATAAACGAATTTATATCCAAGACCCAATATTGCACTCTTTTTCAAATTAATAAGCACCGCAACCTACAGAAGGAAATTTGCAAAAACTGATCTATGTCATATGAATTCATATAAATACATGGTAACTTATATTTAAAATACTGTGTCATGGAACCAAAAAAATATCCTAGGGCAGATTTAAACAGAAAAAGTGGACTTTTCTTTGTAATTGGCCTAGTTATAGTACTGTTTGTAGTATGGAGGGCTTTGGAATTAAAAACGTATCCCAAGGCAAATACTGCCATTGAGCAATTGACGGTAACAGATTACTTGGACGAGAAAGTACCGGTTACCGAGGCATTGAATGTTCCACCACCACCCCCTCCTCCAGCAGCGCCCGAAGTTATAGAAATTGTTGAGGATGTGGCCGAAATTGAGGAAACGGTGATTCAGAGTACAGAAATAAATCAGGAAACAATAGTGGAGGAGGCTCCATTGAAAGTTGAAGATATAGCAGTGGTGGAGGAAGAAGAGGAAGATGTTGAAGTGCCTTTTGCCGTAATCGAAAATGTCCCTGTTTTTCCCGGATGTAAAGAAAGCTCCAACGAAGCTCAGAAAGCCTGTTTCCAGAAAAAAATCCAAGAACATATTATGAAACAGTTTACCTATCCCGATGTCGCAGTTGAGTTGGGCATTGAAGGAAAGGTATATGTACAATTTATTATAGACAACACCGGCTATATAACCAATATAAGAACAAGGGGGCCGGACAAATTATTGGAAAAGGAAGCCCACCGGATTATTGCCGCGTTACCGCAAATGACACCAGGAAAACAAAGGGGCAGGGCCGTAAAGGTTCCCTATACCATTCCTATAACTTTTAGGCTGCAATAAGGAAAATAACAAGTCAGCTTCATTTTTGAAAAACCCATTTTTATTTGAATTAAGAACCTAGGATTTGGCCCTCTTATAACTGCTAAGTTGTTGAGGCCCGTCCAGTAATATCCTAACAATCTGAAGGGTGCCATCGTCCTTTGTAGCTATTTCCCATTTTATTAGGGAAATGGCTCCCTTTTGGATCTCCAGCCCGGTAATACTCCGCGGATGAACACAGCTACCGTCATTGAAAAATGGAATTTCCCCGGGAGCAGGAAATCGGGGCCTGTGGGTATGGCCAGCAATCGTCAGCATTTCATTGTTGGCCAAAATCCATTTTTTTATGCGCCTTTCAATTTTAATAAGCTCCTTGTAATTTTTAGCGGGACTTGTGGGATCGGCAATACCCCATACTTGCAATGGCTTCCATAAAACACGCACCAAGAACCTGCCCCAGCGCCAAAAAGTATAGTTCCACCAATCTGCCTGGTGCCCATGGGTCAAAAACAACTCTTGACCACTATCGTTATGTTTTAAAATTATAGCTTCGTGATAGTTGATGTCTTCAAACAATTCTTTATTGCAATTATCAATAGGCTCAAAATAGGATGATAGATTCTTTTTTACATACAATGGATCTTTATAAACCATATCATGGTTCCCCCAAATCATATGGAGTCTTTTTTCTAGATGAAATTGCTTTAAAAGCTTATAAACGTTCTTGTGTGCAGTAAAAATGGAATCAAAGTTGATATTTTCCCAAAGTTCATCTCCGTCCCCCAATTCACAGTACATAAAGCCTTCTTTAAAGTAATGCCTTAGGGCATGAAAATATATATTGCGGTTATTGGCAAATTCGTCCGCAAAACTACTATCTCCCCTATGGCAGTCACTGAAAAGAATAATTTTGGAGCTATCGTCAAAAGGCAGGATTTTAGCATTTTTATAAGCCCTGGACAATCTGGCAGATGAGGTCATTTCTTTTAGGTTAATAGTTCATACTAATATGTGTTGGGACATGAGGAATACTCTGAACAACATCAACAAATTACCCATACATTTATTCCAAATGTACTTGAAAGGATAAATATCCAAAAAAAAGAAGGATATTCCATAAGTGTCGAAAAAATGAAAAAAAGCATTTTCTTTTGTAACTTTACGCCCTTAACAAGGACTAAGGTGAGTAATGAAGGGATTATCTGAAAAAATATCACCATTGGAACATCATATAAGCTTTAATAAATTATTGAAGCAGTACGATGAAATGGCAGAAAGCGAGGATTCGTTTTTGGCCACCAAGGCACGATATATTTTGAATGCCCAAGCTCCATATCCGGAATTGCGTGATGGTTTCAAAGACATCACCCTGTTGGAAAAATATAAGGACGTAATTCAAATAATTTTACAGGATTTGTTTTCGTCCGTACTTACCACCAACGAAATAAAAACAGCTTCCTCTCCATATACCGACATCATATTTAATTCCAGTAAGCGCTTTGAAAAAATATTGGCAGCTGCCGGACCAAATTATCTACCGAAAATCAGGAACCAAGAAGAAGAGGTGAATTATATCATGGCCTGTGTGGTCATCCTTAACTTTTATTACGGATTCAACTTAGATTTCAAGAGACCATTTTTCTACGACATCCCGGATGCCAATGGCGTAATGAGACATTACCGCATTTTGTACAATGCCGATTTTATGGAAATCCTTCCCAATGGGACCCCATTGGAAATTACCCAGGAAGACGTAGACAAGTTATTGGAAAATATAGACAATGTGGATCTTTGGAAGCAAAAGATACCGCCCAATAGTTTTGTGAGCAAAGGTTTTGTAATCTCGAATATGTTCGATGTTACTGCGGAGCATTCCATTTCCGAAATAAAATCCAACTTGATCATTAATGATAAAAGTGGGGGTAATTTCATTAAAGGGGTGGAAGACACCTTTAAGTCTTTATTTGGCTTGCCAAATATGCGTATTGGCTTCTCGGTCTACAATTCCAAAGAAGAACAATTTGAGAGGGTTTCAGTAAATGGAATAAATAGTTTTATTTTACAAGAGAAGCAAGTTGAAACGTGTAATGAGGCCCTTTGCAAGTCCTCATATAGTAAATTAATTGATCAAAACCACTGTTTTGTAATAAGTGATGTAGACAAGTATTACAAGCTTTCAAATGGTATGCCTCCATATAAATGTTTGCACGATCAAAAAATTAAAAGTGCCCTTTTATCTCCCATTGCCAAAGATGGGCAGTTACTGGGGGTATTGGAGATGGTCTCTGATAAGGCCAATGACCTGAACAGCGTAAATGCCGCGAAATTGGACGATGTAATTCCGTATATCGTTTCTGCGGTATTACGTTCATTACAAGAGGAGGAAAATTTGATCGATGCGGTTATCCAAAACGAATGTACTTCTGTACACCCTTCCGTTTATTGGAAATTTAAGGAAGAGGCAAAGCGCTTCATATTGGATGATATGGAAGGCCTGCAACCCTCTTTCCGCGAAATTGTTTTTGATGAAGTATATCCCTTATACGGACAGGTAGATATCCAGAATTCCTCCCAGGAAAGAAATATGGCAATCCAAAGGGATCTTATGATCCAGTTATCCGAAATTAAACAAATAATGACCGAGGTTTGGCAAAAATATGGTTTGCCAATTTACGAAGAACTTATATTCAGGGTAGACAATCACCTTGATGAGATAAAAGAGGTCTTACATACCAATAGCGAACAGGCCATTTTCGATTTTGTACAAGAAGAAATAAACCCTGTGTTCGCCCATATCAAAAAATCCGATACCCACATTCAAAATCTATTGCTTTCCTATGAGACCAAAATAGATAAGGGAACAGGTTCCTACTATGATCATAGAAAAAATTATGACCAAAGCGTAATGCTGATCAACAAAAAGTTGGCATCTGTAATCGACAGCAAGCAGGAAGAGGCACAGCTAATGTACCCACATTATTTTGAGCGCTACAAGACCGATGGTGTTGAGCACAACATGTACATAGGGGATTCCATAACAGGATCAAGGGCCTTTGACCTACTTTACCTTAACAACCTTAGGTTGTGGCAGTTACAGGTTATCTGCGAAATGGAAAATAAGCATTACGACCTTAAATCCAAGTTGCAGGTACAATTAAATGTGGCATCACTTATTCTGGTCTATAACGGCTCTTTATCCATTCGGTTCAGGATGGATGAAAAACGTTTTGATGTTGACGGCACCTACAATGCCAGGTATGAGATTATAAAAAAACGAATCGATAAATCCTATATTAAGGGCACCAATGAAAGATTGACCCAAGCCGGTAAAATAGCCATTGTCTATTCACAAAAAAAGGATGAGCTGGAATACTTGCGATATATTAGGTTCCTTAAGTCCAAAGGTTATTTCAGCGGCAAGGTGGAAATTGTTGAACTGGAAGGACTTCAAGGGGTTTCCGGCCTAAAGGCCATTAGAGCTTCCATTTTATACAAATCCCACAAAGAAAAAGGCAAGACCTATACCTACGAGGACTTAATGCTGGAATTGAACAAATAACATTGGTCATAAACCACGATCCGGACCAAAATACTTAAAGGATACGACAAAGGCAATTACAGAAACAATCATTCCTATAATAAAAATAGTATAGGTCCAACGCAGTATTTTATACTTCCTGTTCAATACCAATCCAAGATAATATAAATCCTTGGTCAGTGAGGAATAGATATAATCCTTGTCCTGTACCAATTCGTTTATAGCCCATTGATAGTCCTCCAATTTCATTTTGTGAAAATTGCCAAAAAACAACAAGTTTACCTTGCGTTGCTTTACATCCTCCTTGGTAAACTCGCCCTGGGTAACATTTGGTCTTGTTGCAAGAACGGCAAGTACCATTGACACTACACTAAAAACAACAAATAAAAAGGTGGGATAGATCAAGTAATTGTTGGACGGATTGTCCAGTTTGGTCATAAGGTTGGACAACACCAAAGATATAATAATCGCATTAACCGAGAGCAGGATATTAGCCTTGGTATCAGCAATATCACTGAGCATTAAATGATTTTTTAGAGTCACCCGAAACAAGGTCTGTATACCCCTATCCGGACTTTCGCTCTTGTATTTGGCCTTTAACTTTTCCTTCTTCACTAAATTTTCCTCCGCTTTTTTTCCCTTAATAAGCCTTCTTATATTTTTATTCTTTTCTTCCTGCCAATTTTGGAGGGCATAATCAGTATAAAAACGCTGTTCCGTTTGAAACATCTTGAGGTTGGCCTCCCGCCATTCCTTTTGTGTATAGGTTGCCAATCCTAAAATATCCAACTCTTCCCTAAGTAGTTCAGCAGTTTCCAAATAACTCTTCTTTCCGAAATGGGAGCAATCGGCGTCCCTGATAATTTCTTCCAAGAGGTTTTGGGGCTCATAGAACCTTTTGGTGGCCATAATGAGGCTACATACACGATCTACTTTTTCTTTATCGTATTCATGCCTACCCAAAAATTCGCGTGTTATATCACAACTGGTCTCTTCGTGATTCTCCGAACCTTCTGTATATCCAGTATCATGCAACCAAGCGGCCAATAGCGCTATTTCGTTTTCCTTCTCTCCCAAATCATAGAAGTTCAATAATTCTTTAGTACTTTTAACAACCCGTTGCGTATGGCTTAAATTGTGATATAAATAACTGGAGTCTAGCTTAGTAGACAATAAATCAACAACAAAATTTTCAGTTTTTTCGAGGATTTCCGACATAAGAGTTAATTATGACCCACAAATTACAAAATTTTGATTTCTAAACAGATGTACATGAGGAAACATTACCTACTTATAATAATACTTTTTCTATTGGTAGGCTGTGCCACATATAAAACGAAATATGTGGAGAGTTCCACCGTTGGGAACATATCAGGCGACAGTGAATTATTGCACACTTTTTATTTGATAGGGGATGCGGGCAAATCTCCAATGAACGATCAAAGTGAAGCACTGAAGGCTTTCCAAAAGGCCTTGGGAAAAGCCGGCAAAAATAGTACTGCCCTATTTTTGGGCGATAATATCTACCCTGCCGGAATGCCCAACAAAAAGGATTCCACCCAAGCCTATCTGGAAGCTAAAAACAACTTGGATGCCCAACTGGAGACCCTGTCCCAATTCAAGGGCAATCCCATATTTATTCCTGGAAACCATGATTGGTACAATGAAGGTCTGGAAGGACTTGAAAGACAGCAAAAATACATCCAAAAAAAATTAGATAGCAAAGAAGTCTTTTTTCCCGAAGATGGCTGCCCGATAGAGAAAATAGATATCAACGATAAGATAGTGCTTATCGCCATTGATTCTGAATGGTACTTGACCAATTGGGACAAACACCCCAAGATGAACGATAAATGCGAAATAAAGAACCGTGAAACCTTCTTTGAGGAATTGGAAAGCCTTATCAAAAAAAACCGGGACCGGACTACCATATTGGCCATACACCACCCCATGTTTAGTTACGGGCCACACGGCGGACAGTATTCGGCAAAGCTTCATCTAAACCCTGCAGGCGGCAAATTTCCCTTCCCCGTTTTAGGTTCTTTTGTAAACCTTATCAGAAAAACAAGCGGAGCCTCCTATGCCGATCTCCAGAATAAAAGATATACGGAATTAAGGAATCGTCTGGTAACCTTGGCCCAGTATTCACAGAAAGTTATCTTGACTTCTGGCCATGAACATACCCTTCAATATATTGTGGAGGACAATACCCCCCAGATCGTTAGTGGTTCCGGGGCCAAGGAAGGGGCCACAAGGCTATTGAACGGCTCTAAATTCTCTACTGGAAGAATGGGTTTTGCAGAATTAAAAGTGTTCAATGATGGTTCCTCCGAAGTAAGTTATTTTGGTGTTGGGGAAAATAATGATCCCGACCTTCTGTTTTCTACACAGGTACTGCCTCCAGATAGAAACGAAAATTACATATTTAACGGCAATGATTTTCCAAGGGAGGTAAAAGCGTCTGTTTACTCTAAGGAAGACATTGAAAAAAGTAAGTTTTTCAAAATTATTTGGGGCGAAAGATATAGGAAGTACTACGCCATGGAAGTAAACGCCCCTAGCCTTAGACTGGATACTTTGTTTGGCGGTTTAAAACCTGTCCGTAAAGGCGGTGGCAACCAATCCAAATCCCTGAGATTGTCAGATAAAAATGGAAAGGAATACGTAATTAGGGCAGTTAAAAAAAGTGCGGAAGTATATCTACAGGCCATGGCCTTTAAGGATAAATACGTTTTGGGAAAATTTAAGGATACCTATACCGAGAAACTTTTAATGGACTTTTATACCGGGGCACTACCGTACGGCCTTCTTACAGTGGGAACCCTTTCGGACGCCATTGACCTCTACCATACCAACCCTAAATTATACTATATCCCAAAGCAATCTGCCTTAGCAGAATTTAATGGGGAATTTGGGGATGAGCTTTATATTTTGGAAGAACAGGTGGGCGACGGTCATGGGGAGTTGGGCAGTTTTGGATATGCCGATAAAATTGAAAGTACCTGGGACATGATCGATAAAATTAAGCGGGACGAAAAATATGTAGTCAATACGGACAGATACTTAAGGACGCGATTATTTGATATGGTCATGGGCGATTGGGATAGGCACGACGACCAATGGCGCTGGGGGGAAGTGAAGGATAAGGTATCAGGAAAGATTGTTTTTGAGGCCATCCCAAGAGATCGGGATCAGGTGTATTCCGTTTGGGGAGATGGGGCGCTAATGGGGGTTGCAACAAGAATAATTCCTGCCCTTCAAATGATGGAAGGATTTAATAATGACATTAGAAATGTGGAAGCCTTTAACAAGAGTGCCTATGGGCTGGATGTAACCTTATTGGCCGAAACCACAAAAGCCGATTGGGAGAAGGAAGTACAATATATACAGCAAAACCTAACCCCAGCGGTAATAGACGAAGCATTTAAAGCCTTTCCCCAAGAGATTTTGGACGAAAATATCCTTAACTTAAAGAGCATACTTCTATCCCGGATCAACAACCTTCCCAAAATTGCCGAGGACTACTTTTTGGCACTCAACCAGTATGTTGTCATAAAAGGTACAGATAAGGATGATTGGTTCGAAATTAACAATTTGGCCGAGCAAGAAGTGGAAATCAAAGCTTATAGAAAAATAGACGGAAAAAAGGAAAAGCTTTTTTTTCAGAAGAAATTCAACCATAATATAACCAAGGAAATTTGGATCTATGGTTTGGACGATGATGACATCTTCGAAGTCGAAGGCGGTAAGGGGAACAAAATAAAAATTAGGCTTATCGGCGGACAAAACAATGATGTTTATGACATATCTGAAGGCAGCAATACTTGGATTTATGACCATAGGTCCAAAAAAAACACCTTCAAGGAAATCAAGGGGGCAAAGCTGCGACTTACCAACGATTACGAGACCAACACTTATCAGCCACTTAAACTTAGGACTAGCACACGCCAGATAATACCGACCATCGGATTCAATCCCGATGATGGTATGAAGCTTGGTTTTAATGCCTCAAATACCTTTTATGGACTACGACAAAACCCTTATACTACCCAACACAGTTACAATGCCGCCTATTATTTTGCCACCAATGGCTTTGAGTTGGGCTATAAAGGAGAGTTTGCCCATATATTAGAAAACTGGAATTTGGAACTGGCCGCCCGCTTTACAAGCCCCAATTTTAGCGTTAACTTTTTTGGAATCGGAAATGAGACCGAAAATTTCGACGATACTTTGGAGATGGATTACAATAGGGTAAAAATTCAAAACTTAAGTTTTTCTCCTTCTTTGATTTGGCGTGGACAGCTGGGGGCAAAATTCAGAACTGGAATTTCTCTTGAAAGTCTGGAAGTGGAAGAAACCGAAGACAGGTTCGTGAACACCTTTTATCTGGCCAACGGGGAGGAGAATAGGAACAGTTTTATAGGAGTTGATGCGGAATACACCTATGAAAATTTGGACAATGCCGCTTTCCCTACTATGGGAATGACAACTGGACTGCTCTTGGGTTACAAGGCCAGTTTGGAGAACCAGGGTCAGGCCTATGCCTATATAGTTCCCAGTCTTTCCTTGGATCATAAATTAGTATCCAATGGTAGATTGGTCCTTGCCTCCAAATGGAAGGCCCATTTTAATTTAGGGGACGACTACGAATTTTACCAGGCAGCCAGTATAGGTGGGATAGATGGACTTAGAGGTTTTAGAAACCAACGATTTTCCGGTAAGAGCAGTTATTACCAGAATACAGACCTTAGATACAGTCTTAAAAGCCTAAAAACAGGATTATTGCCCGTTACCGTTGGAGTATATGGTGGTTTTGACTACGGAAGGGTCTGGACTCCCAACGAAAATTCCGATCTATGGCACAACTCCTACGGAGGAGGAATTTTTCTTAATGGAGCGGATGTGATGACGGCGAGGGTAGCCTTGTTCAACAGTGTTGATGGGCCAAGATTTTCCTTCGGTGTTGGTTTTGGCTTTTAATTTAGAACGGTAGATTTTTGATTTCGGGTTAGTTGCCCAACACAAAAGAATATAGATTTCTTCCCGTTTTCGCAGACTCCTCGTCCGATAACAATAAGGTATTGTTATTGGTAAAGGAAACGGATTCCAATTGTGTATATACGCCCAGATCTATCGTTTTTAGTGTCCCACTGGAAATAAAATTGTCCATTACAAAATTCGTAAACACCCATAATGTACCATTGCCCAACAGCACTATAGTCTTACCATCAGGAGATATATCGGCAGAGGTTATTTGCCTATTCCTCTTTCCTTTCGGAGGAATAAAGGAACCCAAATATTGGGCTTTGTGCTTGCCCTCTAAAGCAGGCACTTTGTACAATAAGGCTTCCCCGTTAAATGGCTGGGTCCTGTTTTTGGTAATGATGTAGAAATTGTTCCGGTAGTAAAAAAATGCCTCGGCATCATAAAGCATTTTATTCTTTTTGGGAGGAAAATCTTTCTGCTCAGGGTAATTAAACTCAATCTTTTCCGCCTTAATATCATCCCCATTTTCTTCATTGGGATCGGGAATTTTATAGATGGCCAAATTCTTTCTGTCGTTGCCATTATTGCCAAAATCCCCTATAAATACATTCCCGTTTTCATCACGTGCCATATCCTCCCAATCATGGTTTTTGGCATTCTTTACTTTTAATTCCTTTACTAAGTCACCTTTATAATTCACCTGATAAATTTTATCGGGATTACCTCTATCCATAACGAACCAAACCGTTGAGTCTTTGGCAGGGACCATTCCTGAATTCTCGGTCAATTTATGGGGAAGTTTGGTAACATAGGTCAGTTGTCCATAATTACTGGCACAGCTGATTATTGTTCCCCAAAGCAGCAATAACAAGTATTTTTTCATGCAATTAAAAATTTAATCATCTAAATGGGGAACTAGCAAATTAGTCCTGCTTATGCTTATATTCTATCATTCTTTTAAGGGCATATAGATTTCAGCTATCCAATCCAATTCGTTTCCTCCGAAATTTGGGTTGCTAAAAAATACCTCAATAGGCCTTTCCCGCACCTCCATCCCATTCTTTTTGGCATAATCCAACAAGGCGTACCAAGCACGGTCAGAGGTAATATAGTTTCCGTTATAAATGGCCTTTATCGCCTTAAGGCCTCCAAATTTCTTATACTTTATAATGTCATTTTGGGGAAGGCTATCACTCTTAATAATTGGATAACAAAAATTATAGCTAATACTGTCCACTTTCCTGTTCCAATCGGTAATTTCCAGAAATGGTCTTCCGTTTAGTTCTACATTGTTGTCCACAAGCACAGTACTTAAAATTGGATAATTCTGCATCATTCCTTTCGCTTTGCCCAACTGTGAAGCCTTTATGGGTATATAGGCACAATAGGTATCCGGAAGCTGTTGTAGCGTATCAACAACAGTAACCTTAAATTTTTCCAAATGTTCCGTTAGCGCATTGTTGAAATCCAACACAGTACTCTTGGTCCGTTTTTCGAAACCCGTATCGAAAAAAGGAATTTTCAATCTATTCCCCAAACTATGATCTACATCCTTTATGTACACCTTTATCTTTGTAGTTGAATCATTAACAGGGGCTATTTTCCATTGATATTGGAATATGGAATCATTGAATTTTAATTGCTGATCGATATTCAAAAAATCCTTTTCTTGCAATAGCACAGTATTCTTATTGGTATTGCCCCACACTTTTATGCTCTGATTAATGGTCCCAGGGAATGTCTTGGATACAATGGATACCGAATAATCATAGGGTTTTATAAACAAATACCAAACCAATGATCCCAGAAGAAGGAAAGCTACTAAATAAACAATTTTGTTTCTCACTAATTGTAATTTTATGCGGGGTAAGTAATTCTGGAAACCTTTGGGAATACTGATTTGGATCCAGTCTAAAAACTTACTTGGACACCAGTTCCTGATTCCCGTTCATTTCCAGTTTATCCACAATAAATTTGCCCAAACTCCTGCCTTGTCCTACCCCGACTTCCACTGCGGCCCTATAATGTATGCCCCCGTACATTCTACTAATGGCAGCTTCATCTGCAGCCTGATTAAAAGAGGTGAAACTTCTTATAGGTAGACCAAAAGGTATTTCGGTATCGTCATCAAATGCAAAATTATCCCCAAAAATACTGGTCAAGGCCGTAGCTGCCGCACCAGAAACCACGGAGTGTCCGCTGGTGTACTCAGGAAATGGCGGCGTTTGAAGCACAGGTGCCCAGTTTTCGTCTATATACTGATTTATTACAGTTTCCGGACGTATTAAATTAGAGCGGTATTTTTCGTCCCAACAACTTATAAAGGCATCGGCTATTGCCATTGAGGTTTTGGTATAGGCAAATACGGTTTTATCAAAATCCGAGTTTGTTTTTTCGCAGGCAATTTTGGTAATCCCAATCCAATGGGCCCCTGGTGTAATCTTCTTTGTTGCGAACATTAAATGCCCCCTGGTTACGGAGACATAGGGGTTACAATCCCAGAATTTTGCAATAGCTATCTCTTCCGAACTATCCCCTTTGGCAGTAATCTCTTTACTAATATCGTATACCTCTTTTACTTCCCTGTAAAAGTCGGATCCTTTATCCATAGAAAATGCCGGTGGTGGTGCTGGTACAAATTGATTTGCCGAGTCAATAACAAACGGCCTTATTTTACTCCAATGAGGCTCTATACCGTCCATATAAGCCGGTGGGGTGGGTTGCCAACGCGAATCATCGTCCGTGTTAATGGTAAACTTGGGCATAGTCCTAGTCTGCTTGTAATTGTCCTTGTCCAACCAATCCCCTATATGTTTTGCCACGGCCAGACCATATTCCTCAGAGTTCTTAAAGATGGTCAAGTTTTTTTCCTGCCAATTGGTATATAAACTATCGCGATGTACCTCAATTTTATCCTCAGAAAAAATTAAACGCTTACTTAATTCCATATGCGCAATTAGGGCCGCCATTTGATAATTGACAGGTTTATCCTCCACTGGAACAGGAATAGGGGTCAAATCTGTTACCTGCCCTACCAACGATTTGTAATCACTATTGTTAAGGGCCACAATTTCATATGCCGCTATATTGGGATAAGCAAAAATTCTACTGGCCACTGGGGGTGAAAAAATATCATGGATCATAACTTCCGTGACCTTATGGATAGACCTATGGAGATCCTGGGAAGTTATAATTATAGGCTCTTCCTTTTTGTTGCATGATATTACAACCGCAAATAATACAAATAATCTTAAATATAGTTTCATCTTAATCTTTTTGTCCAAATAATAATATTAGATCTCCCTTAATCGCCCAAGTCATAAACCTGAGCCTTATCATCATTAAAGGTAACCAAGAGATAGGTCTTACCGTTTAAATCTATCATCTTCAAATGTCTAACAGACTTAAGTTCCAGCTCCAGTCCTAATTTGTTCCCCAAAATTACATCATTTTTATCCTTTATCAGTGCTCCTGAGAAGGAATCCAACCTGCCGTGATATGGCTTAATCCCAAAATAGTTCCCTGCTGCCAGAATTTCCGTATTCCCGTCCTTATCAAAGTCATACTCTACAAATGCCCTTATTGGGGCAACCTGTAATTCCGATTTAAAGGGAACAAATGAATATTTCCCATCATTATTCTCCAAATAACCAGATTCTAGGGTATTTACTTCTAGAACGGTACTATTTTTAAGGGCATTTTCATCTAGAACCCCTTCTATGGATTTTCCGGCAAAGGACTTATAGGTCAAAAATTTCTTTCTAAGGCCAACCATTTGGGCCGATAGTTCATCCAACCCTTCCAAAGGATAATATTGGCCATTTTTTTCAATAGCCACTACAGTCTCCGTACTTCCGTTCTGGTCAAAATCCGAATAAAACATTTTCATTGGATATTTATCCGATGCTTTAAATTTGGTATTGCCTCCCCAATTTCCCAGTAGGTAATCCAAGTCCCCGTCCTTGTCCATATCAAAGGGGATAATGCATTCCCAGAGTCCGTTATAAGGGCGGTCCAAAGGTGAAGTTTCTATCAATTGCCCCTTATTGTTCTTAAAGAATTTTGGCGTCATCCACTCCCCCACCACTATTAAATCCAACACGCCATCATTATCAAAATCTGTCCAGACTGCATCCGTGACCATTCCCAGCTTTTGCAGTTCCTTGTTTTCTACAACAGTGAACCGACCTTGGTTGTTTCTTAGCAAAAAGGAATTGGGGATATTTCCAAAATCGTTGGTTATGGCGTTATTGCCTATAAATAAATCCAAGTCCCCATCATTGTCAAAATCACTTTCCCTAATTACAGCTGCATTTTCAAAATATTCCGGCAGAACAGCAGCTTCAAAGCCTGTACTATTTTGAAGGTAATAACTATCTGTTAAGGGAGGCATTTCGTTATAAAAATCCCCCCCTCCGGTACCTACAACCAGATCGGCCATCCCGTCTTTGTTGAGGTCCGCTATTAGGGCCGTAATATCCTCCTTTATGGAATCGTTCGCAATATTATCTATTCGCTTTTCCAGATAGGTAGTATCCCCTTGTAAAAATATTCTGGACGGAATGTATTTGGAACCTCCAAAGAACAAATCTTTTTTTCCATCCCCGTTCAAATCCCCAAAGGCCAATGCCGGACCACGATCCGATATTTGATAGGGGATCAATTTTTGTCTGTTGATATCCAGATAATTGTCCTCCACATGCTCAAAATTGATTCCCAAATTACCTGTAACCTTATGGAACATCTTTTTGGAAGTAGGCGATAGCGAATTATAATTGAAGGGTTTTGTATTTTCCGGGGAAATAACCAAGGTTTGATTGGTAGTCACTTCTTTTATGACCTGAAAGGTCTTATTGGGCCAAACAATTTTTATGGAGTCTATCTTCTCCTGTTTTCCAAAACCAAAATGGACCATAGGTTCGGAAGAGGCCTGGAACCCCCTAACGGTATACAATTCCCTGTACTGCAACTGCCCATTTATATAGGCAAAAACTTTGGTGCCTATACCTAATTTATTCTTTTCCTTATAATTAAACCTGAGTTTTAAATAATTGGCTTTGGTGTCCGTTTTATTGATATACAATGCCGCTGGACTGTTAAGGGTATTGGTTATAAGGTCCAGATCACCATCATTATCCAAATCTGCCATGGCCGTAGCCCCGGAAATCAGGGTGTCCTTTGCGGTCCATATGCCGGACATATCCTGATACTTCATGTCCTCCCCGCCTTTAAAAACATAATTATGCGTCACCCCGGACGGCATCATATTAATGGCTTGTTGGTCCACAAGTTTGGTATTGTTAAGCTTGTTTTTTATTTGTTCGTCCGAGGCGAATTTTATAAAGTCGAGGTCGTTGGGCCTTTTGGGAATCCCATTGGAAATAAAGATATCCTGTTCCCCATCTTGGTCATAATCCCCAAAAAGTGCACTCCAACTCCAATCGGTCGCTGCAATTCCGCTTTGTATTGCCGTTTCGGAATAGGGCGCATTTTGCTGGTTTACAAACAGCATATTCCTGGAATATTGGTAATGGTACCCAAAACGGGCTACCCTTAGAATCTGGGTTTGGGTAAGGTCGTCCCCCTCAGATGACTTTAGGACCTTTTCATCTTCAGGGAGCATGTCCAAAGAAATAATATCTGGCCAACCATCATGGTTAATATCGGCTACGTCATTCCCCATGGAAAATTTGGTAGTATGTCCAAAATAGCTCCGCAATTGTTCGGAAAATGTGCCATTACCGTTGTTGATGTAATAATAATCGTCCTCGTGAAAATCGTTCCCAACATAGATATCCGGATATCCATCCTGATTAAAATCGGCTATGGCAATGCCCAGTCCGTATCCATTGGCACCACCGTATATGCCAGCTTCCTCGCTAACATCTACAAAAATACCCCCATCATTGCGCAACAGCCTGTCCCCGGATTGGGCATTTCTCTTTTGCCGTACTTCGGCCTTCCCATAAGATTCCTGGGTATGTACGGCATGATTGAGCAGATACATATCCAAATCCCCATCCAAATCATAATCCAATAAGGCGGCTGAACTGCTGTAAGTATCAAAATCGAGTCCAAATTCGGCTGCACTTTCCGTAAAGGTATTATCCCCATTGTTAATATACAGCTCGTTGTGTCCGTTAAAGCCATTAATACCCACAACGGCGCAGACGTAGATATCCAGGAGTCCGTCCCCATTAATATCCCCCATAATGGCCCCCGTATTCCAGGTACTGTCCCCAGCTACACCCGCAGTGTCCGTAATATCCCGAAACTTTAAGTTCCCCTCATTAAGGTACAATCTATTTTTTACTTGGTTTCCTGAAAGAAAAACATCGGGCAGTCCGTCCCCATTAATATCCCCAATGGCTACTCCGCCACCATTGTAGAAATAGAGATAGTCAAGAATATTCAGATCATCCGACTCCGTAACGGTATTCTGAAAGTTAATCCCCGTTTCACTTGGCGATGGGTTCCTGAAAACTTCACCTTCCCTAGGGCCACAACCCAAGAGAACCACTGTGAATAAAACAAAAAAGTTATATCTACTCATCCAGTGCAAAAACTTTTGGTTTGTTATCATTAATGGCGGCAATTACGAACCGTTTACCATTGCTGTCCTGAAACTGTTCAATATGTTTCACTTCCTCTTTTATTAAAAACCCGCTTTCATCGTAATTCTGCCATTTAAAATCCAATTTTTCATTGCCCAAAAGTATACTTCCAAAATTGGCATCCAGGCGTGAATATTGAGGTTTGAATTCAAAATTATTACCGCCCATAATAAGGTCCAAATAGCCGTCGCCATTAACATCGGTACAGGTAATTCCGCAGACGCAGGACAATTGTACCCGCCCTGGTAACTTTTTTATGGTAAATTTTCCTCCGCCTTCATTAATGGCAATTACCGATTCCTGTATGGTGCCCTCCTTTACTATGGATTTATCGAAGGTTTCGCCAGAAAACAATTCCCCTATCGTTCTTTTGGCATATTCGGAAGCTTTGAGGTTTTGCTTTTTCAAGGCCACCATTTGGGTCGTCAACTCCTTCTTTTGATGAATGGGATAGTCCTTCCCTTCAAAATTTCGAGTAGTAATTTGTTCAATGGTCCCATTATTATCAAAATCATTGACCCACAATTTCATGGGATTTTCCCTAGAGCAGGAATAGGGCACATTATTCCCCTGATTTCCCAAAATCAAATCATAATCGCCATCATTGTCCAAATCTTCTGCACTTACTACATTCCACCATCCTGTTAAACTATCCAATGCAGTATTCATCTTGGACATTCTCTTACCGGAGTTTTTATAGATTATGGGCCTGCCCCAATCTGCCACGGTTATTAAATCTTTCTTCTTGTCACCGTCCATATCTACCCAAATAGCGTCCGTTACCATGCCAGCCTGTTTGGTATCGTAAGCCAGACGTTCTGTAGCATCCGCAAAAGTACCGTCTCCCTTATTTTCAAGGAATAAATGGTCCGGATCCAAACCATAATTCCCTACAACATTCCTAGAACCTATAAAGACGTCCATATCCCCATCATTATCAAAATCATGGGGCGCAATCACGGCTATATTTTTAAAGGTACTTGGCAAAATTTGGGATGAAGCCTCAAAAACCCCTTTTCCATTGTTAATATATAGCCTAGCCCTATAGAGTTTTTCATCACCTACCTGATTTCCGCCATTACCTACCATAAGATCCATATCCCCATCACCATCTACATCCAAAAAAGCCGCCGCCGTATCCTCTAGTGCCACATCTTTTTCAAAGGCTTTTTGCACACTGGCCGTTAGATTTCCATTGCCCTTATGAAGATAGAGTACCCCTGCCTGGTTGGCCCCACCTCCAATAAAAACATCCTCATTACCATCACCATTAACGTCCGCCACAGCCAAGGCCGGTCCTTCTTGGGAGAGCATTTTAGAAATCAGCCCCTCGTAATCAAAGTCATTGTAATTATTCTCTTTGTGCACCAAAAGCTTGGAACTGGCCAATTCTTTTAAGAGTGGATTAAAACTTTTATTATTCGGAACAAATATATCCTGGGCCTCGGAATTCTTAAGGGTCAGGAATTGATTGGTTTTAATATTGTTGAATTTTTGGGTGCTGTCGTCGGGCCAAATTACCTGTAGGGAATCAATGGAGGTATTCTTCCCCAGACCAATGGTCATTACATAGTCTACCGAAGATTGAAACCCTCTGGAAGGCATTAATTCCTGTACAATTACCTGGTTGTCAAAATAAAGTTTTACGGTAGTACCAATGGCAAATTTGTTCCGGTCCCTGCCTTCAAATTTTAATTTAAGATAATTGTTTCCGGACTTTTTTTCGCTGTGGTTCTCATAGACAAAGGCCTCCATATTAACATTATTTACCACAATATCCAGATCTCCATCATTATCTAGATCACCATATGCAGCTCCATTGGACATACTGGGCAATTCCAAGCCCCAATTTTTGGTTTCATTGGAAAATGTTATGTCACCATTGTTCCTATAGGCGTAGTTAGGCTGGGGGGCAATGGGCATTTTGGCTATAATGGAATCTATGGATTGCTTCTCCCCTGTGAGTGCCATTTCCTGGATAATTTCGTTGGCAAAGAAGTCAACAAAATCCAGATCCGTTAGATCGTGATTAATCCCATTGGTTATATAAATATCCTTTAAACCATCATTGTCCATATCGAACATTAGTCCGGCCCAGCTCCAATCGGTTTTGGCAACGCCACTGTAATAGGCTATCTCGGAAAACGTATTATTTCCATTATTTAATTGAAGGGTGTTCTGTATGTACTGCTGGTAAAAATCCTTGCTCTGCTTTAATTTAAAAACGTTGTAGCCTTCAAACTCCATAACAGATTTCACCCTTTGGTCCCCTTCGGGCAACATATCCGTAATAAAGATATCCGCATAGCCGTCATTGTTTATATCGGCCATGTCTATTCCCATTGCGGATAAACTTAAATGGGAGGTCCATTGTTCAATTTCCTCCTTAAAAGTTCCATCCTTTTGATTGATATAGAGGTAATCCCTTTCGTAAAAATCATTTGAAACATAGATATCCGGATAGAGGTCCCCATTTATATCACTGACCATTACCCCGAGTCCAAAGCCTATTAAACTTCCATAAATACCAGCTTTTTCACTAACATCCACAAACTTGCCGTTGTCATTTCTAAGGAGCATATCACCCACACCCTTAAAGATATCGGGTACTCCGGCCCAATCCTGGGCCCTTACCTCGCGTTGTTCCGCATAGCCAAGACTACTTACGGGTACATTACTGTTATTTAGGATATAGGCATCCAGATCCCCGTCCTTATCGTAATCAAAAAATGTGGCGTGTGTAGAAAAACCGGTCTTGGCCAAATTATACTCAGCTGCCTTCTCGGTAAAGGTAAGATCGCCATTATTTATATATAGGTCATTGTCATGGTTATTACCCTCCATATTACCCGCATTGCTTACATAAAGATCCAATAAGCCATCATTATTAATATCTACCATGGTTACCCCTGTAGACCAAGGTTTATTTCCCTGTACCCCCGCTTTCTCGGAAATATCCTCAAATTGGAGCCCCCCTTTGTTCAAATACAGTTTATTGGGAACCATATTCCCGGTAAGATAAATATCGGGCAGGCCATCGTTGTTAATATCACCAATTGCCACTCCGCCGCCATTGTAGAAATTTCGATACTTAAAAATATTAAAGTTTTTCTGGTTCACCACCTTGTTTACAAAGTCGATACCTGTTTTTTCCGAGGCCAATAAAGAGAATAAGGAATCCCCGTTACCCTCGACCACTTTATCAACTTCTTTTTTTTGGGAACAAGACCCCAACAATAGTACTACAGTTAAAATAAGGCTTCCCCTTATTATAAGTTTACCCATATATCTTTGTGATTATTTTTTTGAGATAGCCTTAATATCCATTCAATATTTTCTACGGCTACTTACCATTTTAATTTCAATCCATTTTGCCAATATTTTTTCCAGCCAGTAAGGAAAAATAAATTCCATAAAGTACATGGCCTTTTTGGACCTCCATTCAAAAGATCTAAAATCGTTATGAAAGCTGGTATTCAAAGGGAAAAAACCACCCTTTAAACATAGGGACCAAGATAAATAAAGTTGAATAATTTACAGGTGTAATCAATGTTAATAATTGATATTTTTTTGCGCTTCCCCGATAGAATTTTGATTCACCCTGTAAGTGGATTTTGTGATAAAGTAAATATACATGCCATATATTATAAATAATCCAATATATTTAGCCCTACAATCAATTAAACTCGAAATTATAATGTTAGGAATTCTTTCTTTCGTAGGCTTTACCCTTTTAGTGGCACTTATAGCCTACTTGGCTACCCGAAAAACTGATGAAAGTTCCTCCGACGGTTATTTCTTGGGAGGCAGAAGCCTTACCGCCGGAGTAATAGCAGGTTCTTTACTGTTAACAAATCTTTCTACGGAACAAATTGTAGGTCTTAACGGGAGCGCCTATACCGATGGTTTATCGGTAATGGCCTGGGAGACTTTGGCCGCAATTGCCATGGTAGTAACGGCCGTATTTCTCTTGCCAAGGTATTTAAAAGGAGGACTTACCACCATTCCACAATTCTTGGCAAAAAGATTTGATGTAACTACCAAAACCATTACCTCCGGTCTCTTTTTAACCGGCTATGTGGTAGTACTTTTACCTGTTATCCTATATTCCGGATCCGTAGCAATAAGTGGTATGTTCAATGTTCCCGAACTTTTGGGGGTTTCAGATTCGACTGCCTTGGTATTGTGTATTTGGGGAATTGGAGTCATTGGGTCTATTTACGCAGTTTTTGGTGGACTTAAAGCTGTTGCAGTTTCGGATAGTATTAATGCCGTTGGCCTCATTGTTGGGGGGATCTTAATACCCATTTTTGGATTAATGGCCATTGGGGACGGAAATATGTTTACCGGTCTTGATAATTTAATTACTTCGGATGCGGCTCGATTTGACTCTACCGGTGAAGCCGGACAGGAAGTGCCATTTTCTACGATTTTCACAGGAATGATGCTGGTACAGCTTTTTTATTGGGGCACCAACCAACAGATTATCCAAAGAGCTTTGGGAGCCAAAAATTTGGCCGAGGGTCAAAAGGGATTATTGTTGGCTTCTTTTTTAAAGATTCTGGGTCCCTTAATTTTGGTGTTGCCCGGAATGATTGCCTACTATTATTTTGATGGCAGTTTAGCTTCCAGTGACCTTGCCTATCCAGAATTGGTACGTGCCGTATTGCCTAAACCTCTGGTCGGATTTTTTGCAGCTGTCCTGTTCGGGGCCATTTTGAGCTCCTTTAACAGTGTGCTCAACAGTTCGGTAACCTTGTTCGGAATTGATATATACAAACAGCATATAAATAAGGAAGCCCCTGAAAAAACGGTGGTAAAATACGGTAAGATATTTGGTATTTGTTTGGCATTGGCCGCCATGTTCATAGCGCCAATGATAGCCAATGCAGGTAGCCTGTTCAATTACCTTCAGGAAATAAACGGTATATACAGTATTCCTATATTCACCATTATTGTAGTTGGGTATTTAACCAAAAGAGTCCCTGCCATTGCTGCTAAAATAGGCATCTTTTCCGGGTCATTATTGTATATAATCAGTCAGTTTATCCTTAAGGGCCAGTTTGTGGAAAAAGCGCTGGAATCGGCCAAGGCTTCCGGCATTACCGACCCTGCCGCATTGAAATTAGTAGAGGCCGATGCTTATCCGCACTTTTTACACATCATGGCTATTTTGTTCGTTACCAATGCCGCAATAATGCTTCTTATTGGAAAATTTTACCCAAGAAAAGAAGCCTTTGAATTGGAATACACCAAACAGGTTTCTATAGAGCCCTACAAATATGTAAACCATGTAGGGATTGCCATATGTGTTATAGTAGTGGGGATTTATATTTATTTTGCCAAATAGTTTCTTGGCAATTGCCAAACAACTTTACCACATAAAAAAGAGGGCTGTTCATCTGAACAGCCCTCTTTTTAGTATAAACCTAAACTAAATTTTTAGTATCCTGGATTCTGTACCAAATTGGGATTGGAAAGCAAAGCCGTTTCCGGGATTGGGAAAAGATTCAGATTTGGATCTCCCGTTACTTCCTTTAAACCCCAAGGAGCGGTAAATTTATCAAATCGAACCAAATCGTTCCTTCTCCAAAACTCTATATATAGCTCCCTACCTCTTTCTGCCAATAATACATCCTCTGTAACACTGGGTAAATCTGGAGTATTCGTTCTAGCTTGTCTCAATTCATTGACCATTGAAGTTATATCCCCTCCCATACGCATCATGGCCTCTGCCTTCATCAAATGGGCATCGGAATATCTAAAAAGAATCTGATGTTGTCTAAAAGAGTTAATTTCCCCCCCATCATTCGGGTGGTATTTTAGAATTCTGATACCATCAGCTTCTCCATTTCCTACCAAGGAGGTCAACTCCTTTTTCAATATTAGATCGCCACCCTGTCTATTTTTCAATTTAGTCCCGTCTTCATTGTACTGTTGATTGATCAAAAAGCCGTATCCCAGACCTAAATTAATATTATCCGCATTGGACGCATCTGGCACCCATCCTCTACGTTCCTCTTGGCCATCACCTACATAATTGGTATTGGGATCGCCTTCAAAAGAGTCATAGAATTCGGCCAAGGTAGAAAACCCATTCCAGCCACCACCTGTATTGTCCGGGGAGTTCATGTTATAATGCAAACCATTCCATATCCTCGCTCCAATATCACTCTTTAAAAAGAAAATGGTCTCAATATCATCCGAGGATTCGAATATTTGAAAATACCCCGTTTCTATTCCAAAGCCCAAATCCGCTATTTCGTCAACAGCATCTATTACTTTTTGCATATTGGCATCATCCGCGGTGCCCCCGTTATAGACATGGGAATTCAAGTATAATTTGGCCAAAAGAAAATTTGCCGCCGCCTTTGTAGCTGTTCCCGTATTGGCAGTACCTGGGCTACCATCGGGCAAGCCTGGCAATGCCGCCAATAAATCCGACTCTACAAAGCTGAAAGCCTCACTTCTAGTCAACACCCTTGGATTAATTTCAGGACCTTCGTCCACTTCCCTAAAAGGCACGGATCCAAAAAAGTCCATAAGAAAAAACATATTAAATGCCCTTAGGTATTTGGCTTCCGCCAATACTTCTGCACTCGGACTACTTTCTATAATCTCGCTTGCCCTAAATACATTCTGATTTAAATTGTTCCAGGCATTTTTGATAAACAAATGCGCAGGGGTCCAGGTATGGGTATGCAACTGTCTCCAAATTCCATTATCACCCCAGTCGGTTCCTCGAGTTGGAATCAACAACTCGTCCGTTGTTACTTCGGACATGGCGTACATGGTTTCTTGGGATGCAAAATCTCCACCCACTTTGTTATAAAGGTCACTAAGAGAGGAGGCCGGATTGGCCACTGGTGTAAAACCGCCACTAGTGGCCTTAGTTATGATCGAATCCGTTTCTTCTATCTCCAGATTGGTACAGCCAACAAGGCCTACCAATACAAATATGGAGCCGAAAAAGGGTTTCATATATTTTTGTATGTTCATAATGCTATGATTAAAAAGTTACGTTAAATCCTAATGTGTATGTTCTGGGTCTTGGGAAGGCACTATAGTCTATACCCGCAATAGGCAGACCATTTAATAGGGCAGCACTTGCAGGCGCCACACTCACCTCTGGATCAAGACCGGAATAATCTGTAATCACAAAAAGGTTCTGACCTGTAAGACTAAGTCTCATAGACTTGAACAGGCCATCCTTTAAGGGAACGTCATACGAAATGGAAGCTGTTTGCAGTCTCACAAAATCTCCTTTCTCCAAGAATCTTGTAGAAACCGAAGCTTCTGCAAATCTGCCTTCCTGTCCTGCCAAGTCCACCACATTCTGGGTTACATTATTACCACTCCCAATGGCACCTCCTGTAAAAAAGGCGTTGGCAGTATTGTTGTAAATATAATTTCCAAATTGCCCATTGAAATACATGGAGGCCGACCAGTTTTTATAATTGGCAGAGGTAGAGAAACCTCCTGTGAAATCCGGTAATGCACTTTTACCCACGAACTGTTGGTTATCCACCCCGCCTTCATGTACAGGGTTACCGTTAGCATCGAAGCCTGTAAACTCCCTTAAATAAAAGGAATACAAGGGTTGTCCTGAGGCCAAGCGTTGGGCGAAAGCGTTGGACAGACCGGCGCCACGAATGGTTCCTGCAGCAATCTCTCCGTCGAAATCTGTAATTTCATTTTTATTATATGCTACATTAAACCCAGCAGTCCAACTGTAGTCTTCTCCTTGTAAAATATCGTAATTTAGGGAGAATTCAGCTCCTTGATTCAACACAACGGCATCCAAATTCTGGAAAAAAGTAGGCTGAGGGGAAGGTTGTGCTGCCTCTATATTAAGCAGTAAGTCCCTAGTCTCCTTACGATATACATCAATCGATCCATTAAAGCGATCATTGTTAAACCCAAAATCCAAACCTACGTTATATTGGGTAGTCTCCTCCCACTTTAAATCGGGGTTGGCAAACTCCACGGTTGAAATACCAGGAACGTTAACGGCCCCTCCATCACTTATATTTGGATCACCGTTGGTAGTAGTGGAATATCTTTCCCTACGAGCGAAACGACCATATCCCAAACCATCCTGGTTACCTGTAATACCATAACTCAACCTAAGTTTTAAGGTAGACATGGCATCGCCCATAAAATCTTCTTCATTTATCTTCCAACCAAAAGCTGCGGATGGAAAAATACCATATCGGTTATTTTCACCAAAACGAGAAGAACCATCTGCCCTTACCGTTGCTGTAAACAGATACTTACTAGCTATACTATAATTGGCCCTGGCAAAAAAGGATTGCAACTCGTCCGTATTGTCAAAAGTATTGGTAAAAATAGATTTTACTGGAATGGTAATCTCCCCCAGGCGATCTGAAACCGGCTCTGGAAAAAGTCTGTTTACAAAAAGATCGGCATCACCACCAGAAGAATAACCATATTGCTGGTAAGAGCCAGAAATAATGGATTCAATCTTGCTGGCCGCGTCAGTTAAATTCCTGGCCATGCTGTTCAAATTGGTTGTGGAATAACCCCAACCTTCAACATTTCTACCTTGGGTATTGAAATCCTGATAGGAGAAACCTCCCAGCACATCCAGTACCGAATTATCGAATTCTTTTTTGTAAGACAATGTCAATTCCAATAACCTATTCTCCAAATCAAGGTCGTTTATGGTACCTCTACCATTACCACCGGCACCACGGCCTACATTAAAGGATTTACTCCCTAATTCAGCTTCACGTGTAGAATTGGATTTATCGTAACCTACGGTAGCCTTTGCCGTCAAGTCTTCTACAATATCATATGAGGCCGAAAAATTGACCAGAAAACGATCTGTATAGGTTAAACTCTGCCAGTTCTCCAACAAGTTTAATGGGTTGATCCTATCCCCTGGGTTGAAGCTACTGCTAGCAGGCCAGGTAGGATTGGCAGAATAAGCTGCACCCAGCATATCTCCAGTAGATCCAGCACTACCACTCAATGGCGGTGCCTCGTCATTTACCCTTGAAAGGGTAGTTTGCAAATCCAACCTTAACTTATCGTCAAAAACTCTTTGGGAAAGATTAATTCTACCAGTAACCCTCTCCTGTGAGGATTTTGGTACTATCCCAAATTGTTTCCCATAGTTGAATGTAGCCCTCACATTACCCGATCCATAATTTTGGGAGTAGGCAAGGTTGTTATTGGTAGAAGATGAATTTCTAGTTACCAATGATTGCCAATCCGTGTCATTCCCCAAATCGGTAGCAGTTCCTCCAAAGGCAGAAACAGCAGATAGGAATTCGCTCCTATTCAATAAATCGAAATCATTGGCGGGGGAAGAAAAACTTAGATCGGAAGAAAACTCCCAAGTACCTCCCTGTGCACCGCCTTTACCGCTCTTGGTAGTAATGATAACCACCCCATTGGCACCTCTGGAACCATAAATAGCAGTTGATGATGCATCCTTTAAGATACTCATGCTCTCAATATCATTTGGGTTCAAAAAGCTTAGCGGGTTTCTCGCCGAACTAGATCCTACACCAATATCCGTACCTTCAGAAGAACTGCCTCCAGAAGGAAGTGGAACACCATCTACCACGAACAAGGGATCGTTATTGGATCTAACCGAAGAAGTACCCCTAATCCTGATAGCAACACCAGAACCAGGCTCACCACTTCCTTGGGAAATTTGAACCCCAGCGGTTTTACCCTGAATCAATTGTTCGGGAGACGAAATAACCCCTCCGTTAAAATCCTCGGAAGTTACTGCGGAAACAGCACCGGTAGCATCCTTAACAGTTGTAGTACCATAACCAATGATCACTACTTCCTGCAAGGCCTGTGCATCTTCTTCCATCATAATATTTAAAGTGGTTTGGTTACCTACTGCCACCTCCTGTGTTTTGTAGCCGATATAGCTAAAAACAAGGACGGCACTTGCATCCACATCACTTATGGTAAAATTACCATCAAAATCCGTTTGTGCGCCATTGGTTGTTCCCTTTACCACGACACTGGCTCCCGGTAAGGGGCCACTAGCATCAGATACAGTACCTGACACCTCTTGAGCTGAAGCTAATCCAAAACACAAAAATGTTCCAAATAGCAAAAAGCTTTTAAGTAATTTAAGCTTCATACATTGTTAGTTTTAATTGAGTTTAATAATTGATAGTTGTAATTGAGTTCAATATTTCATAAAATTTACCATCTATTGCCGAAGATAAATAATAAAATGTCGATTTATTGTTATATTTCTATTTTTAACGCCTAAAATTTAACTAAAACGTTTTCGTTATATTTCGTTCTTTCCAGTTTAAAATAAAAAGCAAAACAACAAACCATCACCCCTTTGGCGATGTATCAATTGTTTAATATTGTACGAATATACACCATTTTTTATTTCAATGGTATTTTGACAAAAATATGTACTATTTAAACAAATGCTCAAAATAGATTTCAATCCTTAGCTGAATATACTATTTTTACATCTTGTTATTTAATATTCCAATTTGTGCCTAAGCAGTACAAATACTTTTGTGTTTTTAGTAGTATATTCACTTGAAAAAAAATTCACCTTTGAAAAGAAAAATCACCCTCAAACATATTGCAAGGGAATTAGGGGTTTCCATTTCTACGGTTTCCAAAGCATTGAAAAATAGTGAGGAAATTGGATCGGACACAAAAGAGAAGGTCCAGGCTTTTGCCAAGTTATACAATTACAAGCCCAACAATATTGCTATCAGTTTAAAAAACAAGCGGACTAAAAATATTGGGGTCATTATTCCGGATATTGTACATCATTTTTTTACCACAGTTTTCAGGGGAATTGAAAAATACGCCAATGCCAAAGGTTATAATGTCATCGTCTGTGTCTCCGATGAATCTTTCGACAAGGAAGTTATAAATATGGAACTGCTTGCCAATGGCAGTATAGACGGGTTTATTATGGCCCTTTCTTCCGGTACACAATTGAAGAACGACTACAACCATTTAAAGGAGGTTACCGAACAGGGCATACCCTTGGTATTATTTGATCGTGTTGCCGAAGATATAAAATGCGACAAGGTAATCATCAATGATAAAAAGGGTGCATATAATGCGGTAACCAAATTTATAAAGGACGGCAGGAAAAGAATTGCCCTAATTACTTCTGAGGACTACATAAGTGTAAGCAGGGAAAGAGCTGCGGGGTATAAGGAAGCATTGTCCGACAATGGTATAGACTACAATGAAGATCTGATATTAAAATTTCCTTCCATGGAAATCAATGAAAACACCATTGAAGATTTCTTTGAAAGGGAAAAAGTAGACGCCGTGTTGAGCGTAAATGAAATATTTGCCATTCACAGTATGCGCTATGTACAAAGTAAAGGCTTAAAAATTCCTGAGGATATTTCCTTTATTGGTTTTACAGATGGGCTTCTGTCCAAATACGCCTCCCCTGGACTTACCGCTATTGCCCAACACGGTGAACAAATGGGAGAAATAGCGGCGGAAATTCTTATAGACAAGGTAGAAAACGATATGGAGGAAGAAACCTATGTCACAAGGGTTTTGGAACCCACTATGATAGAACGCGGATCAACCGTTAATTAGGAACCAAACACTTAGTTGCAAGACCAAAATTATCCATTTACTGCAGGAAATTTGGCAACATTGCCCTTAAACCCATATACTGCCCACCTAAGGTCATTTTCCCTGCATTAAACATTACTTTTTATGGGCCGACCAAATTTTAATTAATATCTTAAACCAATGAAGAAAACTGGATTTATATTTGATTTGGATGGTGTTATTGTGGATACTGCCAAATACCATTACCTGGCCTGGAGAAAATTGGCCAATGAATTGGGCTTTGAATTTACGCAAGAGCAAAACGAACTATTTAAAGGGGTAAGTCGCAAAAGATGCCTGGAAATCCTATTGGAAATTGGGAAAATCAAGGCATCACAAGAACAGTTCAACAGATGGTTGGTGGAGAAGAATGAGGATTATTTATCACTAATAGAAAAAATGGACGAATCGGAAATATTGCCCGATGTACAAAGGGTACTGAAGTTCCTTAAAAAGCACAACATGCCAATAGCCTTGGGGTCTGCCAGCAAAAATGCCCGTCCAATTTTGGAAAAAGTAAACCTAATGGATTATTTTGATGCCATTGTAGATGGCACACAAGTAACCAAGGCCAAGCCCGATCCCGAAGTTTTTTTGTTGGCCGCAGCTCAAATGGGTGTGAATCCCAAGGAATGCGTAGTCTTTGAAGATGCGGTTGCCGGAATAGTGGCCGCCAACAATGCAGGAATGTTAAGCATAGGCATTGGAGAAGAAAAAGTGCTTTCCGAGGCAAAATTTGTGTTCGCAGATTTCACTGAAATGGATGATAATTTCCTAAATCGGCTATTAGAACAAACTCCGTGACGAACATTCACAATAATTAATTAATTTGGTGTCTTTCTATTTGGAATCTGATATTGATCAACAAAACCCCATTGAGATAACCGAGAAACACTAGCACAATGAATCAAGATTATATAAAGCCCGATAACTGGTCTATCATAGAAGAAGGATTTGAAAAAGAAAGAGTAAAATCCTCGGAAAGTTTATTCAGTCTTGGAAACGGTGCCATGGGGCAACGCGCCAATTTCGAAGAAAAATACACTGGTCCTACTTTTCAAGGTAGTTATATTGGTGGGGTGTATTACCCGGATAAAACACGGGTAGGCTGGTGGAAAAACGGCTATCCGGAATATTTTGCCAAGGTATTGAACGCTCCTAACTGGATCGGCATCAATGTTCTTGTCAACGGAGAAACTTTGGATTTGAATACCTGTAAAAATGTACAGAATTTTCGCAGGGAATTAAACATGCAGGAAGGTTGGTATACGCGGAGCTTTATGGCTACTTTGCCCAATGATACCACTATAGAGGTATTGATTACCCGTTTCCTTAGTTTGGACCATGATGAAGTAGGCGCCATTAAATACCAAATTAGGGCCATAAACCAAGATAGCTCTATGGCCTTCCACCCCTATCTAGATAGTGGAATTACCAATGAGGATACCAATTGGGACGACCAATTTTGGAACACCACAGGGGTTACAACGGAAGGTTCCCAAGCCTTTATTGAGGCACATACCATGAAAACCAACTTCGCTACCTGTACTTTTATGGAATCCAGATTGTACCATAATAACGAAATGGTAACAGAAAAACCCTTAGAAGCTTTATCAGATACTACCGCAGTACATCACTTTAAAAAGGATATTAAAAAGGGAGACACCCTTACTCTTGTAAAATTTGGGGGCTATACGGTTTCCACCAATCATAAGCCCAATGAACTGGTATCGGCTGCCAAAGAAGCTTTGCAAAAGGTAACCGAAATAGGTTTTGAGGCTTTGTTGGAGCAACAAAAGAAATCCTGGTCCAAAATCTGGGAAATGAGCGACATTACCATTGAGGGCGATGTAAAGGCACAACAGGGAATTCGCTTCAATATTTTTCATTTAAACCAAACCTATCTGGGCAAGGATTCCAGGCTTAATATTGGCCCAAAGGGATTTACCGGGGAGAAATACGGCGGAAGCACCTACTGGGATACCGAGGCCTATTGTATTCCCTTTTATATGGCCACCAAAAATAAAAAGGTGGCAAGAAACTTATTGACATATAGGTACAACCATTTGGAAAAGGCCATTGAAAATGCCAGAAAATTAGGTTTTGTAAATGGAGCGGCCCTATATCCCATGGTAACCATGAACGGCGAGGAGTGCCATAACGAATGGGAAATAACCTTCGAGGAAATACATCGTAATGGGGCCATAGCCTTTGCCATTTATAACTATTACCGCTTTACAAGTGATTATACCTATATCCCGGAAATGGGGCTGGAGGTCTTGATCGGAATTGCCCGCTTTTGGCATCAAAGAGCCTCATTTTCTACCCAAAAGAACAAATATGTAATTCTTGGGGTCACCGGCCCCAATGAATACGAAAACAATGTAAACAATAACTTTTACACCAATTATATTGCAAAGTGGTGTATTAATTATACGTTGCAGGAACTACAAAAAGTTAAGGATGGATATCCAGATGATTATCACAGAATTATAGGAGTAACCAAACTTTCAGAAAATGAGACCGAGGATTGGGCCAAGGTGGCGAAAAAAATGTACTTCCCCTTCGATGAAAAATTGGGCATTTATCTGCAGCAAGATGGCTTTTTGGACAAAGAGCTTATCCCTGTGAAGAAATTAAATCAAAAAGAGCGCCCTATAAACCAAAAATGGAGTTGGGACAGGATTTTAAGGTCCCCATACATAAAACAGGCAGATACCCTTCAGGGATTTTATTTCTTTGAGGACCATTTTACTACGGAAGAATTGGAAAAACACTTCGATTTTTACGAACCTTTTACCGTACATGAATCTTCGTTATCACCATGTGTCCATAGTATTCAGGCTGCAAAGCTGAACAGAATGGACCAGGCATATGCTTTTTATCTGAGAACTTCCAGATTGGATCTAGACGATTATAATAAGGAAGTAAAAGAAGGACTCCATATTACCTCCATGGCCGGCACCTGGATGAGCATAGTGGAAGGTTTTGGAGGTATGCGGATATTGGAAGACAAACTATCCTTTACCCCAAGAATACCAAAGCAATGGAAATCCTATTCCTTCAAGGTAAATTTCAGGAATAGAATTCTCAAGGTAAAGGTTACGGAAAACGAAACCACATTTGACCTGGAAGGCACGGACGAGATGTCTATTCGGGTAAATGGAAAACGTGTGGTGTTGACTGCTGGCCAGAAAACTTATTCCTTGGTCAACTAAGTTCTCCGTAGTACCAAGAGCCCCTAAAAATTAAAAAATTCGGATTATTTTTTAAGAAACTTTAAATAATATAGCCAAAAGTTGCTCCCAGTTAAAAATTTTTGACAAAATTGACTCTAATTCCAAAAACAAGTATCATTATTGCATTGAAAAGCTAAGCAGCACATAGGTTAGGCTTTTTGTTCCGAAAAGAAAGCACAAAATGAAAGAGACCACTGAAATTAGAAAAACAGTTGTTTATCAAGTATTTACCAGATTGTTCGGGAATACCAATACCACCAATAAACCATGGGGGACCATTGAGGAAAATGGAGTGGGCAAATTTAGTGACTTTACACCAAAGGCTTTAAAAGAAATCAAGGATCTGGGGGTAAGCCATATTTGGTATACGGGTATACCCCATCATGCCCTTATAAGGGATTATACCGCATACGGCATCTCCAATGACTACCCGGATATTGTTAAGGGCAGGGCGGGTTCGCCATATGCCGTTAAGGATTACTACAGCGTTAACCCCGATTTGGCCAATGATCCGAACAATAGAAATCAGGAATTCAAGGAACTGTTAACAAGAAGCCATAAGGCGGGCCTAAAGGTTATCATAGATATAGTTCCCAACCATATTGCCAGAAAATACGAAGGAAAAAACAACCCCAAAGGGGTGGTGGATTTTGGCGCCAAGGACAATACCAATGTGGTCTACCACAAAGACAATAATTTTTATTACAATCCAGGGCAATCATTTTCGGTCCCGGATTGGAGGAATGGCTACCTGCCTTTGGGAGGTGAGAAAAGCAACATGCTCGATGGAAAATATACCGAATCCCCGGCAAAATGGACTGGAAATGGTTCCCGTTTGTCCAAACCCGATTTTAATGATTGGTATGAGACCGTAAAGATCAACTATGGTATTAGCCCGGACGGCCATAGGGATTTTGCCACGCTGCCAGAAGATTTTGGCCATAAAAGCTTTTCTGAACATTTTGAATTCTGGAAAAACAAAGAAGTGCCAGATTCCTGGATAAAATTCCGGGATATTGCCCTGTACTGGTTGGACGAAGGAGTGGACGGATTTCGTTATGATATGGCCGAAATGGTTCCTGTAGAATTCTGGAGCTTTATGAACTCGTCCATAAAAATGAAAAACCCGAATGCATTTTTAATGGCGGAAGTCTATAATCCACAGCTGTACAGGGATTATATATTTAAAGGAAAAATGGACTATCTCTACGACAAGGTAGAGTTTTATGACTCCTTAAAGCACATTATGCAAGGACACGGATGGACAGACCATATCCCTGTGGTACAAAACGGACTCATGGATATTGAGCACCAAATGCTACATTTTCTGGAAAACCATGACGAGCAGCGTATTGCCTGTCCAGAATTTTTGGGAAATGCCGAAAAAGCAAAACCTGGTATGGTGGTTTCCGCAACCATAAGTACCTCCCCTACCATGATCTATTTTGGGCAGGAAGTAGGTGAGCCGGCTGCCGAAAGTCCTGGATTTGGATCCCCAAGTAGAACCTCTATCTTCGATTATGTTGGGGTTCCCCATTTTCAACGCTGGGTAAACAATAAAAAATTTGATGGAGGGCAATTATCCCCGAAAGAAAAAGAATTAAGGACATTTTACAAGAACTTGCTCAATTTCACCATTAACAGTAGTGCTTTAATGGGAAAATACAAGGATATTCATTTTTATAACAAAGATCATACGGAATATTATAATCATCGGGTTTTATCCTTTGTTAGGTGGTCCAAGAATGAAAAACTCATAATTATTTCTAATTTTGATGCTGGTCAAACCTTTGGGTTCGATCTAAAACTACCGAGGGAAATTATTAGGGAATGGGGGTTACAGAATAGCACCTACCTATTTAAGGACGCATTGTTCAAAGAAAAAGAGTTGTCCCTAAATGTAGATAACGAAATAGGCCATATAAGAATAGATATACAACCCTTGGAATCCTTAATATTAAGTTTAAATTAGATTTATAATATTACATTATGAAAACATCATCAATAGTTGGATCTTTCTTCTTGTTTCTATTAATTATAAGTTGTGACAATATGAACAAACCATTGGTTATTGGCCATAGAGGTGCCATGGGGCATGAAACGGAAAACACCTTGGCGTCCGTACAAAAAGCAATGGACCTGGGTGTAGACATGATAGAAATAGATGTCTTTAAAATAAAAAGTGGCGAAACGGTAGTCTTCCACGATAAGGAGGTGGAAAGGCTAACGGATAGCATTGGAAATATAGAAGATTATAATTTTGAAGACCTGCAGAAATTAACTTTGATCGGCAATCATAAAATACCTACCCTGCAGGATGTCCTAAACCTAATAGATAAAAAAGTACAGTTAAATATAGAACTCAAAGGTGCCAATACAGCCGACAGGGTAAATTTTATAATGAACTACTACATAAAGGAAAAGGGGTGGCCTATGGATAAATTTATAATTTCCAGCTTTAGATGGGACGAACTTAAGACCATGCGTATGCTCAATGCCGAAGTACCTATTGCAATCCTTATAAGCGGTGACCCATTGAAAGCTTTGGATATTGCGCAAGAACTGGAGGCGGTGGCCATAAACCCTTATTTTGAGGACCTGACCCTAGAAAACGTAAACGAAATAAAAAAAGCAGGATTCAAGATTTATCCTTGGACGGTAAATGAGCCCGAAGAAATTGAAGCCGTAGAGAGATTAGGAGTGGATGGTATTATCACCAATTATCCAGAACGCATTAATTAATGTTCGATGTAATAATTTTAGGAGGAGGTGCCGCAGGTTTCTATGGTGCCATACATATAGCGGAACGCAACCCCAAGTTAAAAATAGCCATCTTGGAACGAGGCAAAGAGGTGCTTACCAAGGTAAAAGTATCCGGTGGAGGGCGCTGCAATGTTGCCCATGCCGAATTTGACCCTAAGGAAATAACCAAAAATTATCCTAGGGGGGAGCGGGAACTTGTAGGACCATTTCACACCTATTGTAGCGGTGACACCATGGCATTCTTTAAAAAAAGGGGCATCCAATTGAATATTGAGGGGGATGGACGAATGTTTCCCGCTACCAATTCGTCCCAAACCATTATAGACTGCTTTCTTCAGGAAACGGAGCGTTTGGGCATTAAAGTCCTTAAGAACAGTTCCATTGTTGGGATAACATCACTGAACGAAAATAAGGAAAATGGGGATTACGCCTGGGCAATCAAAACAATTCGAAACACCTACCAAGCCAAAAAAATACTGGTAGCTACGGGCAGCAATCCTAAAATATGGGAACTATTAAGACAAATGGGGCATACCATAGTAGCCCCTGTTCCTTCGCTTTTTACCTTTAATATCCAGGATGAAAGAATAACTGGCATACAAGGGGTAAGTACCAATGCCAGTATCAAGATAATTCCCTCCAAGGTCAACAACGGAAAATTTAAGGCGGCCTTAAAAAAATATTCCATCCAAACGAGCGATCTGGAATCCGAAGGCCCTCTATTGATTACACATTGGGGAATGAGCGGTCCGGGTATCTTAAGGTTGTCCGCCTGGGGGGCAAGGATATTGAATGAGTTGAATTATAAGTTTTCTATAACAGTAAACTGGCTTCCTGCCTATCATGAGGAAGGATTATTGAGACAGCTTCAACAAATTAAGGAAGTTGAAGGAAAGAAAACCATTCTGCGCACCAAAGCATTTGACCTGCCAAAACGCTTGTGGGGCAGTTTGGTAAAGGCAGCGCAAATTTCCGACACGGATAAATGGGCCGATATTTCCAAAATTCAACTACAAAACTTAGCAAAGCAGTTAACGGGTTCCAAGTTTAGGGTAGATGGAAAAAGTACGTTTAAGGAGGAATTTGTCACTGCCGGAGGGGTGGACCTAAAGGAAATAAATTTTAAGACCTACGAAAGTAAAATACTCCCTGAGCTCTATTTTGCCGGGGAGGTAATAAATGTAGATGCCATTACGGGCGGATTCAACTTTCAAAATGCCTGGACCGGAGCCTATATTGCCGCCCAGGCAATTGCCAAACCCAAATTAAAGCGCTAACTCAACAAAAGCATCAGCAAAGCGGCCAAAATAGCCCCAATAACTGGACCTACAATGGGAATCCAAGCGTAACCCCAGTCGCTGTCGCCCTTGCCCTTAATGGGCATTATAGCGTGCATTATTCGGGGACCCAGATCCCTTGCCGGATTAATGGCGTAACCTGTGGTACCCCCCAAGGAAAGCCCAATTCCCCAAACCAAAAAAGCAACGGGCAGGGCGCCCAAAGACCCTAGTCCGATAACCGTTTCCGTATCGGTTATGGTAGCATCTGTAAAATATAGTACTACAAATACCAAGGTAAAAGTACCCACTACTTCACTAAATAAATTGTTGATGGGATTTCTTATGGCCGGTGCTGTACAAAATACAGCTTTCTTGGTGTCCTGGTCCTCTGTGGCATCAAAGTGATCCTTGTAGAAGAGCCATACGATCAAAGCCCCCAACATGGCCCCTATGAATTGTCCCAAAACATAAATGGGAACCAAAGCCCATTCAAATTTTTCGGCCATGGCAAGGCCTATGCTTACGGCCGGATTTAAATGTGCCCCGCTATAGGGTGCCGCCACTGCCACCCCAACGTACACGGCCAGTCCCCAAGCGGTGGTAATGACCATCCAGCCGGCATCGTTGGATTTTGTTTTGTTCAGGATTACGTTGGCAACAACCCCGCCCCCTAAAAGGATCAGGAAAAAAGTGCCGATAATTTCAGCAATAAATGGAGTCATAGTTGGTTGGTTTTATATTTAATCGTTTAGTTTGGACCAATATTCTACAGCATCAATGGCCCTGTACCAGCCTTTAATATTTTGTTCTATTTCTTTTCGTTCCGTTGTGGGATCAAAATTGGCATCGATTTGCCAAATTTCCTGAATCTCTTCCAGACTTTCCCAGAATCCGACTGCCAAACCGGCCAAATAAGCCGCTCCCATAACCGTAGTCTCTATCACTTTTGGCCGTACGGTAGAGGTATTGAGCACATCGGCCTGAAACTGCATCAGTAAATTATTGACGGTAGCTCCCCCATCGACCCTTAATTCTTTTATGGAAATTTTGGAATCTGCTTCCATAGCCTTTAAAACATCCATGGTCTGAAACGCAATAGATTCCAAAGCCGCTCTAGCAATATGGGCGTCCGTACTGCCCCTGGTAAGTCCAAAAATACTTCCTTTGGCATGTTGGTTCCAATAGGGCGCACCTAGACCTGCAAAGGCAGGCACCAAATAGACTCCCTCGGTACTGTCTACAGAAGCAGCCAGCTTTTCTACATCTTCGGACTTCTTTATAATTTTTAAGCTGTCCCTTAGCCATTGTACCACGGCACCAGCAATAAAAATACTTCCCTCAAGGGCATAATGGGTTTTTCCATTAATGGACCATGCCACTGTAGTTAGGAGATTATTCTCCGAAACAATGGGTTTTTCACCAATATTCATTAACATAAAACAACCCGTACCATAGGTATTTTTGACCATTCCCGGTTTGGTACACATTTGTCCAAATAGTGCCGCCTGTTGATCCCCTGCGATTCCGGCAATGGGTATTTTACTGGCAAAGAAATTGGGATTGGTGCTACCGTATATTTCACTGGACTGTTTTACCTGTGGCAGCATACTCTTTGGAATGTTAAAAAGCTCCAACAGCTCATCGTCCCATTCCAATGTATTTATATTGAAAAGCAATGTTCTAGAGGCATTTGTAACATCTGTAATGTGCAATTCCCCCTTGGTCATGTTCCAAATTAGCCAAGAGTCTATGGTTCCCATAATCAAGTCTCCAGCTTCCGCCTTTTTTCGGGCGCCTTCCACATTGTCCAATATCCATTTTACTTTGGTACCTGAAAAGTAAGAGTCTATGACCAAGCCGGTTTTTTCCCTTATCAGCTTGGATTTCCCTTGGCTTTTTAATTCATCGCAGTAATTGGAAGTCCTCTTGTCCTGCCAAACGATAGCATTGTATACTGGCTTTCCAGTTTTCCTATCCCAAACTACTACCGTTTCCCTTTGGTTGGTAATTCCTATAGCCGCTATATCGGCACCATAGATTCCTTTTTTCGTAGTGGCCTCCGCTGCCGTGCTGGCTTGGGAAGACCAAATTTCCAGTGGATCGTGCTCAACCCAACCAGGTTTCGGAAAATATTGGGTAAATTCTTTTTGGGCCACCGAAACGATGTTACCTTTTTTATCAAAAACAACGGAACGGGAACTCGTTGTACCTTGATCCAGCGCCAGAATATATTTTTCCATATTGGTAGGGTATATTTTAAATGGGTATCAAGATAACAAAATATAGGCACTAAATTTGAAAAATTAATAATCAAACCTATTACATTTCAACAAACCTGTTTATTGGCACCAAACCAAAAAGTGGTGGTTATGCCATAAACCCCCGAATATTTCCATTCCAAAATATTGTTATTTTTATCCATCGGTGGTAAAAAAAGGTAAAGATGACAAACTATATTGTACTGCTTAGGGGAATCAATGTAAGTGGACAAAAAAAAATTAAGATGTCCCAGTTAAAAGCAATGCTGGAATCCTTGGATTTTTCTGCGGTAAGCACCTATATACAAAGCGGTAATATTGTTCTAAAAAGTTCAGTTTTATCTTCCAATGAAGTTTCCAAAATCATCAAAAATGGCATATACAAGGCTTTTGGCTTTGAGGTCCCTGTTTTGACCTTGACCCTGCCTGAGCTGGATGAAATCCTTAAACAATCCCCATTTAGGACACTCGATGAATCAGAATCCAAAAAATGGTACTATGTGCTCTTGCAAGAAACTCCCAACAGGGAATTGACCCATAGTCTACAACAGCAACAATTTCCCAGTGAACGGTTTATAATTACCAATAGCTGTGTCTACCTCAGTTGTGATCAAGGCTATGGCAAAACAAAATGCGACAATAATTTTTTTGAAAAAAAGCTTCAGGTGACCGCTACCACAAGAAACCACAGGACCATGATGAAGCTATTGGAAATGGGGAGTCAAATCAGTAATCATTAATCAGTGGTCAGTGGTCAGTGGTCAGTGGTCAGTGGTCAGTGGTCA
>TARA_R100000935_G_scaffold15453_2_pt1 | contig 73620 bp, 68 predicted proteins | sample TARA_R100000935 | Tara Oceans TARA_R100000935 (sample SAMEA2621502) | marine metagenome | biome: marine biome (ENVO:00000447); feature: surface water layer (ENVO:00002042); material: "saline water (ENVO:00002010), including plankton (ENVO:xxxxxxxx)" | depth 5 m
TATCACAGATGCGCTGAGACCAAGACGAGGCGCTGCGTTGCGGAGCGTTGCTACGACGATGTGACGCTCTGGAATGGAATTGTCCGCGGACAATATTTCACTGGTCCGCAGCCCGGTGGGTGCAGTTGCTTGTGTAAATGCCATGTTTTTTTCACGACAACCTGATGTGAAAGGCACCAATATCTCTGAAAATCAGAAAAAAGGCCGCAAATCTTCGTCAACCGAATCGGTTGTTGTTGACTGGCGCGGAGAAGCTGGTAAATCTGAAAGTGCAAAGAACAGATTGGGCTCTCCTAGGGAAACCTTGGGGGCTCTTTCTTTTTTGGGTTGTTGGTCGTGCTCCTTTTTTAAGTTTTACTGCTCGGTCGACGTCAGTCAGAGCTTTTGCTCTGACTGCCACGCCTCATAGAGGCGCGTAAGCTCAGCTTCTGCGTTTTTACGCATCCACTGGGCAAATTCTGGGGCATCAGACTTCGACAGCTTGAATGTCAAAGCACGGGCCGTTTCTTTTACTTCTGCCAAAGCCGTCCCATCACTAAGTTTGATGGAGAGGGTAGGGGGGGCAGCTGGTTTGTCTGGGGCTTTAGATTTCAGCGCCTGAGTAATGGCATCACTGACCAAGCCAAAGCGGTCGTCGGAGCTCTTGGCAGCATTGAACTGAAGCGTTGCGGTGACCTGTTCAAGATCGACGCTATCGCTGCGCGACTGGTCTGCCAACTCTTCCCAACGTCTGCGTCCAATGCCATGCGCGGAGCCGATCTTCTCGATGACTGACTTAGGAATAGACCGTGCAACTTTGGTCATGCGCGAAAGCATTGGCTTGTCCACAGCGAGGGCATCCAGAATGATTGCTTGCTCGTAGCCACTTGTAGCCAGCTCGGTGGCGAAAAGCGCTTTTTCAATGAAGCTGGGATCCAAGCGTTGAGTGTTCTCTTGTCCCTGGGCAAGAATAGCCTCTTCATCAGAAAGAGACCTGACAAGTGCTTTCGCGGGGATGCCGAGCGATCGCAAGGCCCGCAATCTGCGGCGACCATAAACGATTTTGTAGTGTCCGGGTTTGTCCGCGATGGGGCGCACCATAATTGGTACTTGTTGGCCGTGTGCCTTAATGCTCTCAGCTAGCGTCACGACATCAGCATCGGTGAAAGAGAGACGGTCCTTGGGGCCGTTCTCTTCAATGACATCAACGGAGATTTCTCTTACCGCGTTGCTCGCGACATCCTTCAAAGTGGATTTAACGCCGCTCATTGCGCCGGTATTCGGGAATCGTGCCTTTTGTTCTCCGGCTGGTGCTGCAGTAGAGCTGGCCGCATCGGGTGGGGGAGGGGGCTGGAACAGGTTTCTACGGGCCATTAGTCAGTTTCCCTTCCCCAAGCTTGCTGGATCGTCTTTTCAAACTCGTCTGCGACGCCATTAACAGACTCTAATATGCGTGTTAGTGTCTTCTTTACGACTTGCGAGGGATCCAGCTCATAGATGGTTTGCTGCGTCATCCCAGCGTCTGAGATCGCTGTCGATTTGAGCATCGGGGTGGTCAACACTTGATCCAAGAGAATAGACCTCAAGAAACCCGCCATTTGTGACTGTGGTACGTCGGTTGGTTCATATCGAGCGATCAAGAACTTAAGGAAATTCCAGTCGATGGGCCCCGCCGCCTCTTCGAGAGTTTGGACAGTTTCTCCAGCCATTTCAAGGAATTGCGCCATTGATGCAACATCCAACATGCTGGGAACAACCGTGATTAGAAGGCCGGTAGAAGCTAACAAAGCTGTCATTGTTGTGAAGCCAAGTTGAGGCGGGCAATCAATGATGACGAGATCGTAGTCTGCTTCGACCTCGTCGAGAGCGATGGCAAGGCGTTGTGTGAATGGCGGATCGATCTTGTGCTGAAGCGCATACGCTGTTTCGGTTTCGTACTCGGATAGCAAGAGACCCGCCGGAGCGAGGTCAAGGTTGTGGAAATAGGTCTTTCGTATGACTTGGCTTAACGGAACCGGGTCTTCATATTTGAGAGCGTCGTAAACTGTGCCGCTTTCAGCGAATTCAATCTCAGGACGGTATCCGAACATAGTGGTCAAGCTGGCTTGCGGATCCATGTCGATCGCAAGAACTCTATAGCCCCGCAAGGCGTAGCGTTGGGCCAAGTGGATCGCACTGGTCGTTTTGCTGGACCCGCCTTTGAAGTTGACAATGGAAATCACTTGAAGGGCGTCGTTCTCGCGGCGTCCGGGAAGATATGTCTCACCATTTCGACCAGTCTTCGCCATCACATGTCGGATTTGATCAATCTCTTGCGCGGTGTAGAGCCTGCGACCTCTGGAATCCGTCTCTACATCGGGGAAATCACCTTCCTGATGGCGTGTCCTGAGGTTGGACATGCTGATGCCAGTTAGCTCTGATACTTCAGCAGGGTGGAACTTGCGCAGTGCTTTTCTACTATCGGGCTGGAAGCTATTGCGCATATGGTTGTTAAGCGCTTCCGACAGGCGGGCAGCGTTCGACGCGATAGATGCTGCGATGGAGCTGGTTTGCGCGATATTTGCGTTTGAATTCATACTGCCCTCACGACCTCTTAGTGGGTCATATGTGTTTCGTCGCTAAAAGGCGTGATTTACGTCAGCTTGCGACAATTGAACTCATGACACGCAACTTATCCCCAGGCAACAATTTTTTGGCCCCGTCGGTGACGGGGAGCCTTTGTGTTCAGCTTTGGATGGTGAAAACGTCCTGTTAACCTGTTGAAAAAACACATTTTACCAAGAATTCCGTATGATCAGCAAGATGTAGTAGAATTTTGTCACATGATCACAACAGATAGCAACTTGGTCTAGGTCTCGAATCGGTTGAATTTCAGGAATTTCTTGAAGACCCATGTGACGACCGGAAAGCCGAGATGCTCTTTCAGGAGGGCTTGTAACGGGTTTTGACGGCGCTCCTAAAAGAGACGGCAGTTCAACTTACGCGCACCTTACATGCGTGAAAGTTGGACTCTTCGTCCCTCCAAGAAGAGCTCGAGATGCCTCTTGAGCATTATTTCTATTCAAAGTGTACTTCTCAGCGTGTGGTGCGCGTCAACACCTATTGGTGTTGTCTTTTATAGTAGGGCAGGGGGGACCGAGTCGTGGGTGAAGTCGGGGGATAGCCTAGCAAAACTAAGTGAATATGCTGCTTGTCGTTAAGAAGCGGTCGGCAGCTTAAAGTTAAAGCCCTGCTGCCTTCGTCAGATTCACACGAAACCGATCGCGACGACGCTGATACCGCCGGGTCATTTCAGCGGAGGCGTGACCAAGGTGTTTCTGGACGAAACGCTCGTCGACGTCGGCGCTCGACGCTAGGCCAGCCCGCAGGGAATGGCCAGAGAACAGGGCGAGGCGTTCCTTTTCTGGCAGCTCGCTTCGGAGTCCAGCGTCCAGTACGGTTTGCTTAATCAGGCGCGCAACATGTTTATCGCTTAGCCGTGCTTTAAGCGCATTCTTCCCATCCCGTGTAGTGCGGACAAACACTGGCCCGAAATTGATCTTGGCAAAGTGTAGCCATTGTTCGAGTGTATGCACCGGGCAAGTCTGGGCAGACGATCCGCGGCCGATCTCGACCTCACGCCAGCCGGTTTTGGCGTTCAGTGTGAGCAGGGCACCTTCCTCGAGGGTCTCGATCCAGCCACCACTGTCAGGTGTGTCGTCCTTACCAACGTCAAGGCTGACGATTTCGGAGCGGCGCAGACCACCCGCGTACCCCAGAAGTAGGATCGCCCGGTCGCGCAACCCTCGCAGATCAAAGGGTAGGGTGGCCACCATCGCCAGGATGTCTTCCGGTAGGATCGCTTCTTTCTGCACCGGGGGGCGCGCATGCTTACGTTTTATTCCGGCCAGTACCGTGGCGATGTGTCGGTTCTTGCGATCGAGGGTGAAACCGCGCTGCGTGAGATGCCAGGCGAGGCCAGAAAGCCGACGCTCGATGGTGGACACCGATAGGGCAGGGACCCCGTTCGTTGGCGCCGCAAGATCGGCAAGATAAAGGCCGATCATCTCTGGAGACGGCGGCATCGACTCGGCACCTTTCATCCGGCACCAGCGCGTAAAATGCGCCCAGTCTTTCGCATAGGCCTTCAGCGTGTTCTCCGAGGCTGCTTGTTTTGCGTAGTCTCGCGCGGTCTCGACCAGCCGATCGAGCGTGCCGGAACCAGCCACAAGGTCCGGAAGGCTGAGAGACTCAGAACCGCGCCCGCCGTGCGGGTCTCTCTCGTCGTCCTCGTTGGGAGAGGATGCGTTTGCTGGCTCTGAGCTCGATTTCTCGGTGTTCTTAAACATATCGCTGCGTATATTTCGTTACGTCCGATAATGCAAACTTATTGGACATAACCAATAGCAGCATAGTGCGGCGCTTAGGTCGGTATTTTCTGGATATAAGCGCCGCGCTGATTTAAGATTCTGATATGAAACCCACCACAAAACCAGTCTCAGACGATACACAGAGCATACAGCTACTGCCGCATTGGGTCACCTCTTCACGAAGCGAAGCCATTGAAACTGTTGCATTTGCGTCCGGTGCAGCATTGGCAATGCTAGATGTGGTATTGCGCAATCCGCGAACCACATTGCCCGGTGCGTTGCTGCGGGATCGGTTGGCTTTGGATGCTGCTGCTGCCTGCTTGGTCCTCGAAGGTCGTAATGAAAGCCCGTCCGATATCCGTGATGCGGTCTGTCTCGCGCGGGCAGGCGATGCGCTTGGACCAGCGGGAGAGATGTTTGTGGCGTGGCGCAATGTAGCGCGGATCAATCTGTCCGTCGGTGGGTGGAAAGCCAGGGTGGGGAAGGTGCTGCCGGCTTCTGTCGCTGAGGTGGTATCTGAGTTTGGCGCGGTGGCGGGGACTCCGGTTAGACAGGCAAGCGAGATACTGGCGCGCGTGCTGCGGCAGTTTCCGCGCGAAGAAGCGGCAGCACTGATGCTGGCGGATGTGGCGCTGGCCCGCGCGATTGGCTGGGATCGGCCGGCGCCGTTGCTGGCGGCCCATTTGGTGCGCAAGGATATCCGCACGATCGCGGACGGGGTAGGTGATCCGGTGCTTTGTGTGCATCGGGCGATGGTTGCCGCCTGCGATGGAGCCATCCGCTGTGCGGCGGATTTGGAGCGCCGTGTTACCGAGATGCAAGCCGTTGCGTCAAAATTGCGAGCCAAAGGGTCGGACGAAGCGCTGGCTTTGTTTCTGACCCATGATGCGGTGTCGCCGTCGGGAATGTTAAACCCGATGGTCAAAGGCACGTCTGTTGCAATGACCGACCGCGCGGCACGGCGGTTGTGTGATCGGCTCGTGGAACTGGGCGTTGTACGTGAACTTACCGGGCGCCCGACGTTCCGGCTCTACGGGGTGTAAGCATGGCCAAAGAAACCCCTGCACTCGACACTGAACTGGAAGACCTGCCGCCTGAGCTGCGCTGGCGCAAATGGATGGGCCGGATTGAAGCGGTGATCTTTGCGTCTACCTCGCCAGTGCCACGTGAAGATTTGGCGCGAGTTGTCGGGCAAGGGGCCTCGGTTGATTTGTTGATCGAGGATATCCAGTCGGATTTGGTTGGTCGTCCTTATGAGTTGGTCGCCGTTGCTGACGGTTGGATGATAAGGACGCGCCCCCAGTTTGCCGATGCGATCCGGGCGGCGGCGGATGTTGGTGATCAACTTCTAGACCTCAACGAGTTCGAGGTCGCTGTGCTGGCAGCGATTGCCTATCATCAACCGCTAACCCGTGACGGGCTGAAAGACATCTTTGGCAAAGACATCAGTCGGGATTTGATCGGCCGGCTGCGAACACAAGAGTTGATCGCAATAGGTCCGCGCAGCCCAAGGGCAGGGGCACCATATACTTATGTGACAACGCCACAGTTCCTTGTGGTGTTTGGTATGACAAGCCTCCGCGATCTGCCGGATCGGGAGCAGCTGGAGGATGCGGGGATGGCGAGCGGTTGAGCGGCGATCATTCAGCACCATCGGCGGCGAGCGCTGAGACTGGATACAATTGCGCGTGGGTGAGTGCCGCGGCACGCAGAACCCGCAGGAGCAATTCTTCAAGCTCCAACTGATTTTCGACTTCCAGGGCGTGATGAACTGCCCCGCGGACACGTGTGGCGAGAATGAGATCGGCGGCCTTCTCGGATTCTCCTCCGAGTTCTCGTATAGCGTTGATCTCAGCCAACAGACTGCCAAGGGGCTGACCGCGCTCAAGCAAGGTTTTCTGTTTCTTTAAGATCCGACCAACTTCAGTCCCGTCCCAGAGGTCGCGGAACATTTTCGAGAGTTGTGTACCCTGTCCTCCCATGGCGCGGACGACCTGCTCCACTGCAACTGCCATTCCCTGTAGATCGCTGTGCATACCAGAGATCCTGGCATGGCCATATTCGAAAGCGTGCTTTTCGAACGACCGCAATCTATGGAAAATCGCGTCCTGAAAATTTTCTCTAAGGAACTTCCCAAATGCTTGAAGTTGGTGTTCAGATAAGTCCGGAGCACGAAGTGTGCGAACCAATCTGTCAATCTGCTCAGCGTCCCAGTCCGGCCAAATGACTTCAAGCGTGCGGCTCCCACCTTGCCCTTGGAAACCGACGGCTTCATTGATCGCGTCAAAGCCCATTTCGAACTGGATTTGAAGCAAACGCACTGCTTCCGCGAGGAAGATCTTATAGGCGTCAGCCACAAGGGGTCGTCCCTCCCTATGCCACTCATGCCAACGCCCGGCCAAGAACCTACAGCAGCCAATTAGCCCATCTGCGCTGACGTCAAGGCGCGTACAGGCTTCTCGAGCGACAGTGCGGCGGACTTCGTCTCGGTCGGCAATCTGTTCCTCATTGAGCACAATTCGTCCGCCACCCAATCCTTGAAGCATGCGAAAAGTTCGATCTCTTTCCTCTTCCCGCGACCATTCAATCGCATCGAGGACTGCCTTGTACTTATCGAAGTCGCGTAGAGCCCGGGTCGGGGCGAAGGCTTCGGAAGCCCGCCCTCCAGGCCAACGTTCGTTCCTGATGTCGTCCCGAACCTTTGTTGCGGTTTCCTCGTCTGCCATGTTCACCCGGATATGGATCCCAATTTCGGCGATTTCTGCGGCGGCCAGGAGTTGCCAACTGGAATAGAAGTCCTGGATATTGTCGCTGTCGTGAAGGTCAGGATGAGTTTCACTTGAGACCCGAACGCGCCGTTTACGATGGGGGACGAAGGACTGTTGATCCGAAGCTTGCAGAAATTCGAACCACTCCGGTTTGGGGGAATCGAATGGGTGGCCTTGGTCGCTTGGGCTTTTGAACCCAGCGTTGTGGAGGGCGTTCCATAGGTCTGACGCTGCATCCATTCTTGGCCCATCCGGCTCAACTGGATCATGCAGCTCATTTGCCCAGTTATGGGTTTCCAACCAAATTCGTCTAGCAACGGTGTCAGGCCAGAAGAGGCGGATGCGTGGACGCAACAGTCCCAGTTCCTCCAGGCTTTCTAGCAACGCTGGTCCAACGTGCTCCCCCCGAAATGCTCTTAAGGTTGCCAAATCCGACCGGAAATCGCGCGTACGCCTGTATCTTCCAACGGTGATCTTTACTTTGTAGTCCATGGGTTCGTTCCAGTTAGTGTCTTAGGCATTGTCGCGCACATCTACGTTCTTTACGCCGTTGTGGCCCTCGTTTCATGTTACCTGCAACGATAACGTCTTTCCACGTTCTTTCGTAGTGTTTTCAAAGTGATAATCGTTTCAAACTGACCTACTAGACTCAGATAGCACTTAGTTCTATAAATCGTTGCAAAATCCGTGAAACGAAAACTTCAAATGATAAATACCCTATGTTTATCAATGTAATAATCGGTTCACGTACTAAGGATATCGTTTCATGGCCCTTACTGATCAAGACATTCTCAACTTCACAGCAGCGAACCCAGGTGCTGGACGGGACGCCATTCGTAAGGGTGTGGCACGAGATGTAAGTGAAACGACCGTTTGGCGGGCCTTGAAGCGCTTGGTGGATGAAGGCCGCCTTGAGGTCTCAGGAAAGGGTCGGGCGACAGGTTACCAAATAGCGGGAGCGTCGGTTGTGCGCGCGTATTTGTCGACCCCCTATAACCGGCGCCCTCCAGTGACCTACCGTCCAGAGTTCCTAGATGCCTATGTTCCGGGAAAGACGTGGTATTTGCCTGAAGCTGACCGCGTTCGTTTGCTTGAGGCCGGGCGACCTCAAGGGGGAGAAATTCCAGCAGGCACGTATGCTCGCCGCATTCTGGAACAACTCCTTGTAGACCTCAGCTGGGCGTCCTCCAGGATGGAAGGCAACACCTATGACATTTTGCAAACTGAAAGGCTGATCCGGTTTGGCGAAGAGGTCGAGGGAAAGGATCGCAAAGAAGCTCTAATGATCCTGAACCACAAAGAGGCTATTCAGTATGTCGTCGACAATCTCGACGAAGTCGGGCTTCGCCGCCCCGATCTATTTTCGCTTCATGCCCTCCTGTCGGACGGTTTGCTTGCAGATCCGGCCATGTCTGGGCGGTTGCGTGCGATGCCTGTCGGGATTTCACATTCAAGCTATCGGCCACTCGACGACGCGGTCACGATCGCCGAGGAATTTGACATCCTTCTGCACAAGGCGGCTCAGATCACTGACCCGTTCGAGCAATCCTTTTTCTTGCTCGTTCACATTCCGTATTTGCAGGCTTTCGCCGACGTCAACAAACGGACCTCTCGCGTGGCGTCCAACATTCCGTTGCTGAAATCGGACCTTGCGCCGATGTCCTTTACTGCGATGGATGACAGCGACTACATCGATGGCTTGATCGGGATTTACGAGTTGAACAACGTGTCGCTGCTCCGCGAAGTCTACATGGATGCTTATCTCGCTTCGGCTGAAAAGTACCGTATCCTGCGCGCTGATGTGGAGAGCCCTGAGAAAGCGGCGCTGGCCTATCGGGAGTTCGTTCGTACGGCCGTTCGCCGTTGTGTTCTAGAATTCAAGGAATTTCGCCAAAACGAGGTGCTTGCAATGGCCGCTGCGGCCGCTGTGCCCGAAGAGGATCGAGATGGCGTTGTCGCCTACATCAGAGATCAGCTCTCAGGACTTCACGAGGGGAACGTTATTCGTTACCGCCTCAAGCCAAGCGACTTGGTCGACGTGAACCTTGGGTAAGTAGCATTAACAATCGTCAGTTTCGAAACTCATGATATTTGCACCAAGCTGAGCTGACTATGAAAACAAGGACCCGGGATTGGTGCATAAATCAGGTGCGCAATTGTGCTACCTGGTGTAGGATGTTTGCATGCTTATCGGTTACGCCAGAGTGTCCAGTCAGGGACAGTCCCTTGATCGCCAGATCGGTGCCTTGAACACAGCCAAAGTGGATAAGATCTTTCGTGAGATGGCTTCGGGCCGGACGGTCAAAGGCCGACCTCAGTTGGAACGCGCTATTGATGCTTTGGGGGCAGGGGACATCCTCGTCATCGCCGAATGGGATAGGGCGACCAGATCGATGATGGATGGGATTAATATTATCCAGCGCGTCGCAGATAGATCCGCGACGGTAAAGGTCTTGGACAAACCGTGGCTCGACCTGACGACCCCGATGGGCAAAGGGATCCTCGCCTTTCTCTCCGCTTTGGCTGAGGACGAGCGAGAACGTATCACGCGACGTGCCAATGAAGGCCGACAGATTGCTATCGCAAACGGAACCAGGTTTGGACGTAAGCCAAAGCTCACCGACCATCAGCGTCAACTTGCCCGTGATCGCATGGCGAATGGAGAAACTTGTCGCGCAATCGCATTGGATTTGGGTGTGGCTCATACCACGATTTCAAGACTACGGTGACGGATGTGGCGTGCAGCGATCGACGCCAAGGGCGGGAAGCAGAAGTTCGCTGCGGCATGGACGAATGACAGGTTTGACGCCGATTCCGGCTTGGCTGTTTTTAGTGCTTCAAGCGGAAGCGGACGTTTGCAAAGTCTCGTGTCTCAATACATTGAGAGAATTGGCAAAGGCAGATACGACGCGTCCCGTGCACAATCTGCGACGGCAGGATACGTTGCCAACGAAATGTGATTCCTCCCGCGGTTGCGAAACCGATAACAAGTGCTGATCGATGGCTAAGAACACAAACAGAGACGAATTCTCCGCACCGACTAAGCGGCTTCTCGAAAAGCAATCAGGGCATCATTGTTCGAACCCTTCGTGCCGCCAGATCACGAGCGCGGCCAGTTCAGATGGAAAAACCACGATCAGCATAGGTGAAGCTTCACATATCACCGCTGCCGCCCCTGGTGGACCGCGATATAACGCAAGCTTGACGAGTGAAGAACGGAAGTCGCTCAACAACGGCATCTGGCTCTGCAAGGATTGCGCCAAGGCGATAGACTCGAAGGACCCGTATTTCACTGAAAAGCTGCTCATCGAGTGGAAGCGGCAAGCGAATAAGGCCACTTGGCACAGCATAGTTGAAAAGGTACCCTTCCCTCCTGATCCAACTATACCAACCGATGAGGAGCTGCGCGCACGGTTGAAGCAGGCCGCAACAGCTGATCTGGCGGTGTTTCAAAAGGCAGATACCTGGCCATCGAGTACAATCCCGCTCACGCTAAGAATCGACCAGATCAGAGAACCTCTCAGCACCGACGCACTGGCAAAAGCGGTCACTACGTTTGAAGACCTCATCATTGTTGCCGCTCCCGGCATGGGAAAGACAACCACGATCTTCCAGGTCGCCAATGGTGTCGTAAATGCCCAAGCCGGGTCGCCAATCATAGTTCCTCTTGGAGAATGGGCCACATTACACGACAGCTTGCTCGGATCGGTCCTGAAGCGCGCAGCTTATTCCAGAATATCAGAAGCTGACCTTCACCGAGCCGCTGGCGCACCCGGTGTGGTGCTGCTGCTCGATGGCTGGAACGAACTGGATGGTGCGGCGCGGGAGCGCGCCCGTGTCGAGATTACCCGGCTCAAAGCGGAACTGCCGGAACTCGGGTTGGTCATTTCCACCAGACGGCAAGCGCTCGACATTCCCTTCGGCGGAACGCGGGTCGACTTGCTGCCGCTCGGTGATGAACAGCAGATGGCCATTGCCCGCGAGATTCGGGGCGAGACCGGGGAGAGGCTGGTCGATCAGGCCTGGCGATCACCGGGGGTGCGGGAACTTGTGTCCATCCCGCTCTATCTGACTTCGCTGCTGGCATTGCCTGATGGTCAGCCATTCCCCACTACGAAAGAAGAAGTGCTACGGCGCTTCGTTGCCGCTTTCGAGCAGAACGCGGGAAGGCGAGCGGCGTTGATGGATGGGACCGAGGGGTTCCCAGAGCGCTATCTCGAACGCCTTGCAGTCACCTTGACTGCCGATGCTAACACGTCAGTTACCGACACGGCAGCTCGGAGGGTGGTTAACAGTGTCTCCCGCAACCTTGTTGAGACCGATCAGTTAGCCTTTGTGTCGATCCAACCGAACGAGTTGCTCAATACGCTTGTCAGCGCGCACGTCCTGGTTCGTTCGGGTGATACTGCGGGTATTTCATTCCAGCACCAGCAATTTCAGGAATGGTTCGCCTCTCATGAAGTCGAGCGCCTGATGGCGATGGCGGTAGACGATCCTGTCGCTCTGGACAGACTGCGAGCGGAAATGCTGGATCGCCGCCCTTGGACGGAAGCCATACTCTTCGCGGTGGAGCGCACCGCGCGGGGTGACGAGGCACAGCAACAGGCCTGCACCACCGCTATATTGGCCGCCTTGGGTGTCGACCCTATGCTCGCAGCGGAAATGATCTTTCGAGCCAGCGATGAAGTCTGGAACGCAGTCGCTGGTGAAGTCCAATCGCGCCTCCAGCGCTGGCATACGCCGGGCAAGCAGGATCGCGCCTTCCGTTTCATGATCTCGACCGGCCGACCCGAATTCATTGATCTTCTCTGGCCACAACTTACGCACGAAAGCGATCAGGTCCATCTCAGCGCTCTTCGGGCTGCCGAGAAATTCCGGCCGTCGGTGCTAGGAAAGGACGCAGCCGAACGGCTTGTAGGTCTGCCGGCTTCCGTGCGCAGACACGTCTTGTCAGAGATAGCCAGCAACAGCGGAATGGACGGACTCGATCTCGCAACTGCTGTGGCAAAAGCCGACGCCGACCTCGATGTGAAGGTAAGCGTCGCCGACTCCCTGTCCTTCCGCCGCGCCGACCGTCATCTATCTGACCTCCTCTCCGACGCCGACGACTCGGTTTACGATTGCCTTGCCCGGAAATCTTACATCGAGGACATCGACGATGCAGTAATCCAGGCACGGCTTGCCACGGCCCGTGAAAGGCAAAAGGCCGCTGGACTATTGCCACGTGAGCGTTTGAGTACTCTTATGTGGACGGAGCCGTCCGAGGACATCTCGCGCGAGATCATCGCGCTTCTGACAAGCCTCGATATCGACAGGCGCGAAGACAATGATCGCCGATTGATTTGGCAACTGAATGAGCGCCATCCCGAGGCGGTTGCCGAGGCAGTACTTAATCGCCTGTGCACCGGGCGAGAACTGTTTTACGGCGCGGACGACTTTCTTGCGGCTGGCCGTATTGTGCTAGAAGACAGCGACCTGCTGAAAATCGCATTGTCCGAAACCAATTCGCACGATGACAAGGCCAATGCAGCGGCATCAGTTCTCGGTCCCAAAGCGGTGGGCGCGATGATTGACGCCTACCTTGACGTGCGATCCAGGTTGCGCGACGGAAATGGAAGTTTCGATAGAGCGGCCAGCGATCGTTACTCCGTCTTGCGGCAACGCTTATCTCATACCCAAGGCGCAAGCCTTGTGGCTGCCGTGGTCGCCAAGTCTGACGCGGCAAAAGACGTAGAGCTAGCCCACCTCGCCGACCTTTTCTCGCGGGGGCGCGCAGCCGATGACCGTCGCGGGCGCCCGTTCGATGCAGACGACTTGGACACGATCGGCAAGCTGGCGCAGATTTGGGCGGACCGGCTCTTAGCGGCTAACGATATTCCCCGTTATGACAAGGCCGCAATTGCCGGCATGATCAGGCAAGCGCCGGCAGCAACATTGCTTCCGACGCTCCAGCGCTTGCTGGATGACAATCTGCACCGCTATCATGGATTTCGCGAGGCCGCGAAGGCAAGCAAATGGCGAGATAGTACTTCGGTACATGAAGCGCAGCATCCCCACACGCACGAATACCAAGCCGCATTGATCGCCATACAGGCGCCAGAGACATTCAAGGTGGCGGCGAGCTACCTGACAGACGAGCATTTCGGCGAAAACGCCGCGCGCGTCCTGGCCGTCCAATGGATAAACGAGAACGAGCCAAAAGAAGATCGCAGGTCTATGGGCGGCGTGGATTTTTCCAGGGTCAGCGCCCGACGTGCGGCGCGGCAGGCGAAGCCAGACGAAAGTTGTCCCGAGGCGGACGCGATTTTCGCTGCCGTCGAAACACTGATCGCAGAGGGCACGAAGGAAGAGCAACAGAAGCGCGCCGTGGTTCTCGGCTGCGTCGGCGCGCGCCTGCCACATGGTGACCGTGATGGAGTCCTCGAAAAGCTGATTGCCCTTGCGGCGCGTCAATCGCGCGCCGCGCTTCTCCTAGGCATTGTCCTATCAGGAGAAGAAGTCTCCATCGACCTCATAGCGGCAGGAATCGAGGAAACGATTGATGAGGCGAATACGAAGGCTTGGATTCTGACGGACAGTGAAGGTTATCAGCTCCGAAACTGGCTGCGTCTATTGCCCTTTGCAACGCCAATCGCCCAGATACCTAAAATCATCTCATGCCTGCCGGACGCTCAAAGAACCCCGCGGATGCTTGAGGAAATGATCCGTAACCTCTGCCTCTCTTCGCCTGAGGACGGCCAGAGCGTACTATTCAAGCTAGCCGAAAATGATCCACGTCTGTTTCAGGATTACCAATGGCGGAAGTCCGTCATGAACTTCGAAGGCGATGCCTCGGCCCGGAGAATAGTTGATCTGGTCTTGTCAGGTAACCTCAACGAAAAGTCGCATGACCAAATGCGACTGCATGATGAGCTCGCGGGCTTACTCCGGGATAATCCCGACACGCGCGCCTACGTGCATGACTTGCTCCTGGATGGGCCAAGAAACAATGAACAGGCGCTGCTCGCTCACAGCTTGGCCCAGCATCCGACGCCGGAAGATGTCGTGCTACTGGTCAAATGTGAAATTGCGACAAAGCGATCCCTCCTGGGCTGGCAGTCTGTCGAAGTCGCCGTGACTACCCGCGTCCCATCTGAAGAGTGGCGCGGCGCCTATGAAGTAGTGCCGGTGCCATCGACGTTGCTGCGTAGAGAGCTGATAGCCCTCACGGTCGAAGGAAGCAAAAACGACCCAGCCGCTCGTTGCCTGACGGAGATCGACAATATCCGTGATAGGTATGGTGCGCCAGAAGCTGAACCGCGCCATCCTGACCTTTCATCGGGTCGTCCCTGGCCCATGCATTTTTCGCACCCTGACGCGGAAGACGGCGAATGACCTCTTGCGGGTGCCGTTCACCGCACAGGCATTCTCTGAAATTGACGCAAAGCAGACGTATGTATGAACCCGGCTAATTGGCAGTTATGGTCCGTTCATTGCCTGCTGCTGATTAAGAGTGCATCCTTGACCGCACGAACACCTTACAACCAAGTATTGGAAATATAGATTTGGACCGCAATCAGCTCGATGAATTAGTGAGCACATGCTTGCAAGAACTCTACGATCAAGATGTTCAGATCTTAGTTCAAGACATCGGTGAGCGAACAATATGTGGGCGACTGGCTATGCTGATGGGCCCAAAATTTCCGCAATACAACGTGGATATTGAGTACAACCGCAAGGGTCCCGGCATAGAACCGAAGGACATCGACATGCCGGATGAGAACGGTGTTTTGACGACCAGTCGAGTGTTTCCGGACATCATAGTGCATGAGCGTGGGCACAATCTTCGCAACCTCTTGGTTGTTGAAGTGAAGAAGTCCACCAATGCCGTCGGTGATGATCATGATTTCGCTAAACTGCAGGCGCTATGTTGGCAGTTGCGATACCAAAACGGATTGTTTTTGCGTTTGTCGACAGGACCTGAAGCCGACCTACGACTGGTTCGACACCAATGGTTTGAAGGGCCTGTGATTGATGAGCTCTGAACGGCAGCTCTTCAGAATCTGCAGCGCAGTGAAAACGACTGTAACGAATGTCGGCTAATGGGATATTGCGACGCGGCATGCGCTAGGGCCTTGAATGTCGGCTTCGGGCCGTTCAATACATCGAAGATGAGCGCCAAAATTTGACAGATTCATTGAATTCTACCGCATAGAAGGCGGAAGCTTCGGGTCCCAAGGGATCGCCGTCAAAACGCGCACCGCGCTTTGCACATTCGAAAAAGCCGGGAGCCGGTAATCCACCTCTTGCCTTGCTGATCACCAGTGCTGAGATCAATGGGCGACCGGCGGTGACATCTTCTTCAATCAGACGTTCGAGGGCCACAGTAAGCTGGTGGATCGTATTTGGCGGCGAGAGTTCAAGGGCCTTCGCGAGTGCCTGGTACGTGATGGGAAGTGCGTTCTCTGCAATCTCACAAAGATGATCCCTTATGCGTTGATTCAGCATCATCTGAGGCCTTTCGCTGAGTTCGATGTTCAAGAGGGTTGTTCACCGTAGGGCCGTATACGGCGTCCCGTTTTGAATTCTTGAACAACACTCTTACTGAACCGAGATCGGTCGCAGCATGTCATTGGTGTCAAGTTTGAGTACACTGCGCCAGAGCGGACTTTTGAATACATGACATACGTGATTGCCGGGGCCGTCTTCGCGGCACTCTATCAGAAATCCCGCCCATTCGAGCGGTCGCAGCACGCAAGATGAGAATGCGGCCATCTCACGCCACCCTGAGGTATGCCAGTCTTGCGGCTCACCGTAGAATGTTTTGAATAAGGCGGCCTCGGTCGTGCCATGATCGGCCTCTACGTTAATCACGTTCATCCAAACGTCCCATTTTCCGAAAGGACGATTATCGAAACGCGCATAGGATGCGTGATCGATCTGGAGCAAAAAGTACGGGATCAGTTCAGCAAAAAGACGGCCAGGAGCTTGCGCCAGATCTGCGCCGCGTTTGGTTAACCGAAACCCTCCCTTGAAGTGCCGTCCCAAGCGCAACGAAATAAGCAGGAAATGCAAAACCTCGAGTGGGGGGAACTCGTATTCATTGATCACCTTGTTGTAGCGAAACATCTCTTCAGCGCCTTTCCCCGGCCAATCGAAATGCTCGACTGCCCAATGAACGAAAGTACGCTTGAAGGCCTTGGTTTTGGTCAAGCCGATTGAACCATGTTCCTGTGTATATTGCAGGGTCATAAGAGCACCCCGAAGCAGCGGAGAATGTGCGAGTTCGGGATGGTCATCGGCGAGAAGACGAAATTCAATCATGACAGGATGCTGCCACAGGCCATGCAACAATTCCATAATATCCGCGCTGCCGACGCTCTGATACACCAAATTGCTGCGCGATGGATGAATGTCCGGTCCCATGAAGCTGCGCCGCAGCGCTCGACCATCAAGTCAATGGCCGCAATGGGCCGTCCCTGTTCAGGCTGGCAAGGTGTGCAATCACCGAGCCAGCCCTAACCGACACCTGAGCAGCATACCCAGGAATGGCTATGGCCCAGCTAACATGCAGTATGCGGGTCGTGCAACTTCGCATAGAGAGCCGCTTGTGGATGGGGGAATTAGAAGACCAGTTAATGTCGGCTTCTGGGAAGCTGCAGCGCGGCATGCGATGGCCGGTCAAAGTCCGGAAAGGGCCGTGAGCGGCGGGGAAGGGGCCTCCTTCAGATTTTGCTGCGGACATTGGCGGAAAACGTAGTGAATGACAGCAATAAGCGCCAAGCGTCAAATGCTGCAGGATGTACGAATAGCGGTTTTGCTCTCAAAGGGTAGAACATCTTTGAAGTGCAGCTCTTTTTTGCTTTCGTTTCTTATAGAACATTGATTTAGTGCAGAAACTTATTCAAGTGTTCGCGCGTTTGTTGCCGGATTTTTTGTCAATTGTTCGGAGTCTATCGCGGGATCTCTCTAGGTATGGACATACTATCGTATAATCCGGGGCACGATGGTGCGGTTTGTCTTATTAGGGACAGACGACTGGAGTTTTCCATCGAGGCGGAAAAAGATTCGGGATATCGCAATTCGTATATCACTGTCCCAGACTTGTTGGATGCGACAACGAATCTCGAAAGGGTCCCTGACGTCTTGTGCATGAGTGGGTGGTGGCCTTTAGATCATCACGAATACAGGTTCGGATCCCATCGAAATGGGGGATACCGTGGTGTCCGGTACGAAGACGCTATCATGGATTCTGGACGCTTGTTTAGGGGAAAGACCGACTACTTCTCATCGTCGCACGAGCGTTCGCATATTCTTTGCGCTTTCGGCATGTCGGATCTGCCCATGGGTACTAGGTGCTATGCCCTGATTTGGGAGGGTGAGATGGGCTCATTCTATGAGATTGACGAACATCTCAAGATCACCCTCTTAGCTGACGTCTTGACTCAGCCTGGTAACCGTTACGGACTAGCGTATGGGCTGGCCGACCCTACCTTTCCCAAGGACGGTCCTTACCCGCGCAACTCAGATGCTGGCAAGCTCATGGCGCTGGCCTCGTTTTCTACAAGAACGGTGCCCACCGAGATAGAACAAAAGTTAACCTCTCACATCCTTGACGGCGCGTATCGAAAACTCAGCGACTTCGGCGGACTCGGCGAAGTACCACATCTAGATGTCGGCTTGGATGATCCAGAGTTTAGAAATTTTGCAGGTATCTTCAGCGACGCTATCTTTTCCCGGTTCCATAAATTCGCAGAGGAGAATTTGGAGATAGGACGACCTCTTATCATCGCTGGTGGCTGTGGGCTCAACTGTGACTGGAATAGCAAGTGGAGAGAATGCGGGCTGTTTTCTCAAGTATTCGTACCACCGGTTGCCAATGATACAGGTGCTGCGATTGGCACCGCGATTGATGCGCAACTGCGATATACTGGCGACGCAAAGATAGACTGGGATGTGTACTCTGGCCTCGATTTCCGTCACTTGGGATCGGTCGATTTGGACGCATATGATGTCTTCGACGGCGATCCCAGCATTGTAGCTCATCTGCTTGAAAGCGGGCTAATAATTGGGTGGGCTCACGGGAAGTACGAAATAGGGCCGAGGGCTCTTGGGAACCGCTCAATCATTGCCGCTCCATTTACCGATGAAACACGGATACGGCTTAACTCGATAAAACAACGGGAACAGTTTCGGCCGATCGCTCCAATATGCACTAGGGAGGATGCTGAGCAATGGTTCGGGTGCGTTACTGACAGCCCACACATGCTTTACACCTACCATGCTGCGACGGACGCTCTGGCTGCCGTCACGCATGTGAACGGAACTGCTCGGCTTCAGACTGTCACGCGAGAATCGAACTCTCGAATGTACGACCTCTTAACCGCTTTCCGAAAACGGACGGGCTTCGGTGTTTTGTGCAATACGTCTCTGAATTTCAACGGAAAGGGTTTCATCAATAACTTAGTCGATCTCGATGCATACACGACCGAACATGAGCTTGATGGATTCGTGGTAGATGGGAAGGCTTACGCCCGAAAGAGTTCTGCGGCTTACAAACACTTCGTGCGGACTTCTGGTGCGATGGCGAACTTAATGTCCAGATCGCCGTCGTGACCTTCGCGTCATCTTCTCCACAACAAAGCGTGGCTCAAAAGCTATTTCGATTGCACCGCTCCGTGATGAAGCAGGTGCCGACGTGAAGAAAAAAGCAACTACCGCTGTGGAAGAGGAGGCTTCAAGATCAGCTTTCATTCGCGCGCTGATACTTGAGCAATCCGAGCGAGGGATAAGTAAAGATAGTTCTCCAGATGACCTTGGTAAGGACACGATACCGAGGAAGATCCTCCGATATTGGCACGACCCGTCCGATTTGCCTGACGATGTGAACGAATGCATGGCGAGCTGGGAAAAGTTGACAGATAGCGGTTTCGAGTTCTTCTTGCACGATGATGTCACCGCCTCAAAATACATAGCGGAAAAGTATGGGAAAAGGGAGCAAACCGCTTTCACCCGCTGCATGCATCCAGCGATGAGAAGCGACTATCTAAGACTTTGCTTCATTGTTGAAGAAGGCGGCTCTTACGTCGACGCTGATGATGTTTTGATTGGCGATGGTTGGCTAGATCTTTTTGAAGACGATCGACTGAAATTGCAGCCTCTTTGCTACGACATTACCGCCGGCGGAATGATGGAGGCAGCTAATATTTGGAATTCAACCATCGGAAGCGAAGGTTGTAATTATTACGTAAATAACGACCCGCTTGTCGCTCCTGCTCAGCACCCTTTGCTGATACAAGCGTTGGCTCGCGCGACAGACAAGCTCCTCAGCGACGATCATTCTCCCGAGATTCAATCCACTACGGGACCAGGAAATTTGACCATTTCACTTGTCGCGCATGCTGAGCGGTTGCGGTTAAGTGGCCAGCCACTGGACTTCGAATTCCTTAACAATTGGGACGCTATCGCTGAGATGCGATGGCAGCTCTCATACAGGGACGATGAACGAAACTGGCGAAATGTTTACGGATGCTGAACACAACTTTTTTGCAGGAAGTGGCGTGAATTTTCAGAAAACATTTGGCTGGTTGCAAGCTCGTGCCTTTCGAGCATTGAACACTGCGTTGAGCCATCTTCCGGGAGGACGCTTCCGGGCCTTCGGCTCTGGTCTGGGACAGATCGGCAAAATATTGGTGATAAATCTCGAACGACAGCCCTCCAGATTGCGGCGCACGTTGCGTGAATTGAACCGATTTGGAACTGCTTCGGGAGTATCATTGATTTCGATCACCACTAGGCTGGCTGCGGTTGATGCACGCGACGGACGCGCCGTTGCATCAACCGCTGATGTGGATCCTGCGTATGTTCTCGGCGACCAAATTTTCGTTCAGCCTGACGAGCGTCTTGAGAACTGCTTCGGCGTCGACGAACCAGTGACAATGACCCGACAGGAGGTGGCAGTAGCTAGGTCTCACATCGAGGCATGGAAGGCGGTCGCAGAAGGAACGGTGGAGTACGTTCTCATACTCGAAGACGACATATGGTTCAGGCCTAGAGCGCGCTCAGCAATTGATCGAGGTTGGGTTGCCGCGAAGAACAGGTTTCCTGACGAAGAAGGGCCAGAGTTTTTGTACCTTTCTTACTCAGATGCTGGCGGGACGGCGGACCGGCAAGATATTTGCCAGAACCTCTTCCGGCCAAAACGTGGCTTATGGTTCCTTTCAGGTTACGTCATTTCGCGTCGAGCAGCGCACAAGCTCCTCCGCGCGATGCCAGTCAAGGGGCCGGTCGATATGTGGATCAACCGACGCTTCGATGAGATTCGTACGTTGGCACTCTCTTCGCCTGCGATCCTTCAGAGGCGGGACGGCGGCTCAGACAACAGCTATTCCATCTTGCCCTATCTAGCTCGAGCCGGTGTAGTCGATGCAGATGCCGTGGCTCCACCTCCCAGAGTCGCGGCTGGCCCGCTATTTGTTTGGTGTGATAACAACACTAGAGAGAGCGTAGCGATGGCCCTCTCGATGCTAGGACTACGCGTCAGGGTGTTTGACGAGGGTGATGCGATTGCCTCAGCGGATGCACTCTCGAGTGTGTTCGAGGATTTCGATGCACTCATCACCCCCCCGATCTTGGAGGAGCACTTGGCGGATCTTGTCCTTGACGCTCAGCTCAAATTTCTGATCGACAGGAACGTCCAGTGCCCATTAGATCTCGCCAAAGTAAGTCGAACGCAAGTCGCTACACTATCCGATTGCAGTACTGATCTCGCTCGTTGGATTGTATTATGCAAATTGCTTAGCGTCACTAGGCCGGTCGACCCTTTTCCAATAGGAACCCCTTCAGAATGGCGGCTTTTTCGTGACGATCGCGACTATGTGATAAAATTGGGAAAAAATGTACAACAGCCCGCACTGCTTTCAGACAATTCAGCCTGGGCATTAACTCCAAAACCCGAATGGCCAGCTGACCCAGATTCAGGACTGGATTCGCGGACCGATACTGGTGATCGGGCAAATACCCGATTCGTAGGTGGTCTGGCTGATTTTATGCCTTTAGACGAAACCTTCCCCGGAAACCTCGCTTCGTTCCAGTTCCAGGGCGTCAAGCGTGAAGGCGAGACGGCGACCCTCACTTTAAGCCGCGCTCCGAATGCAGAACTCTCCAAGCCTTACCATTCGGGTGCCCTTGTAAGTCCTACCAGTCACCTCCATGGCCGATTTGAGGCGGATATTAAGGCCGCAAGAGGCGAGGGCCTAGTGACAGGATTCTTTTTGCACCGAGCGGGCCCCAGACAAGAAATTGACTTCGAGATCACAGGGGACGACCCCACCAGTGTGCTGCTCAACGTCTACTTCAACCCAGGCGATATAGGAGCCAGTGCGGCTTATGGTTACCGAGGCTCGCCTTGCCGGATCTCGCTGGGATTCGACGCGTCCACCACCTTTCACAGATATGCGGTCGAATGGAGGCCGGACTGCATTTTGTGGTCGGTGGATGGGCGAATTATTCACAAGCGCGGCAGTTGGGACCCTACACCGGTTCCCCACCTTCCGATGAAAATACACTTTAATCTTTGGGCGCCTCGCTCTCGAGAATTAGCCGGGCACCTCGCAACTTCTAGCCTCCCTGCCAAAGCGGGGATAAGAAACATTCGCGTAACTCGATGACAGTTACTTCTTTTGTTCTTAGCAGAGCAAATATCTGTGTAGGGCAGTTTGCCTAAGGGTGAAAGACCGATACAAACATCCAAATTTTACCAGATGATCAAAATCGCATAATAGTCAATATGTTGAGTATGATCTTTGAAGTGCAGGTATCACTTTACAGATCGGCCATTTTACATAATAAACCTTACGCTCCGTCAGTAATTGACCTGTTCGAAGCCGTAGTTTCCTTCATAGTCGCGCCAATCAACGAAGACTGATCGATGGTAAATACTCGGGCAATTGTACCCCCATCTTTCAAGGCCAGTATGTGCCTCGGGTAGAGCTGCTGGAGCAGACCGAGCCCATGAAAAATCACCTTGGGTTCCATAGGTGCCGAGGTAAATGGTTGCAGATCGGTTACAGTCTCCGTCGCGGCCGGACTCGTTTTGGCGTGCATATCGGACATCATAAACGCGGATTGAGCGTACAAAGTTGAATTCGGGACCGCTGATGTCGATCTCAGCGCGGTCTTGGACCAACTGGAGCACAAAACCTTCCGGAAGCAGGTTAGGCTTTGGTCCGGCAAGATTCAAGACGGCATTTTCAGAAGGCAGAGGTTCGGTTGCAGGCGACAAAAGCGGTTGCGGGCGATCCTGACTAGTGAACAAAATATCGAAGAAGCGACCTCGATTGTCCGACGGGGGAACTGGATCATAGGATGCGCCCATCGGGCACCTCCAAATCTGCAATGGTGGTTCAACGGGCCAAGGCGTGATGCGGCGGATAAATTCGGCGCGTGCACGGGCGCATGGAACTGATGCCGGCCAACCGCCAGACAGACACAGCAGTATTGCGCAGTCGATCTGGTAAGTTTGAGCCTGAACACGATTGGCAAGGCCTAAGGGCGAACCAACAAGTGCAATTACGGCGACAATTGAGTATTTTCGAAATGTGCGAAGCATGTGAAGCATCCTATCGAGTAGGGTGTAAGCAGCATGACTTCGTTAGTATATGATTGCAACTCTAAATATATTATTGATGTAATACGCATAATCTATCTTATGTTAAATCATCTATTTTGGATTCTGATTGAATGTAACTATTTTGGCCTTTTGCAGCCCTCGTGCTCAGCGCATTGACTATCCATGACTTGCAACAGGCGCAAATGACACGGCTCTTTCCTGGCGGTCCGCTTGCACCGGACGATCTGGGATTTCCTGAAGTACATTGAGAGCAAACTGGGCGATCAGTCCACAACTGTCGTATCCGAAAAACATTAGTCCCCCGCGCGCCTGCTGTTACTGGCGCGCGGGGGACTAATGATTAGATATTAACCCGAGGGTCTGGACTTCAGAACTCAACGACAGCGCGGATAGATTTGCCTTCGTGCATCAAATCAAACCCGTGGTTGATGTCTTCCAGCTTCAGCAGGTGGGTGATCATTGGGTCAATCTCGATCTTACCGTCCATGTACCAATCCACGATCTTCGGAACGTCCGTCCGTCCGCTTGCACCGCCAAACGCCGTGCCGCGCCAGCTGCGGCCAGTGACCAGTTGGAACGGACGGGTGGAAATCTCCTGTCCTGCTCCCCCGACGCCGATGATGATGCTTTCGCCCCAGCCCTTGTGCGCTGATTCCAGCGCTTGGCGCATGACGTTGACGTTGCCCGTGGCATCAAACGTGTAGTCCGCGCCGCCGCCCGTCAGTTCAACCAGGTGCGCGACAATGTCGCCGTCAATCTTGGACGGGTTCACAAAGTCGGTCATGCCAAAGTGCTTGGCCATCACGGCCTTGTCGTCGTTTAGATCCACGCCAACGATCTGGTCGGCCCCCGCCAAACGCAAGCCTTGGATGACGTTCAAACCAATGCCGCCAAGACCGAACACAATGCCTGTTGACCCAATCTCAACCTTGGCCGTGTTGATCACCGCACCGATACCCGTCGTCACGCCACAGCCGATGTAGCAAATCTTGTCAAACGGCGCGTCTTTGCGAACTTTCGCCAGTGCGATTTCTGGCACAACAGTGTGGTTGGCGAAGGTCGAACAACCCATATAGTGGTGGATCGGAGCTATGCCCGAAAGTTGGTGACGGTGTGATCAGGCGGCGTTTTGAAGTTGCTTGATCCCGTCCTTGAATTCAATCCCCTCAATGATCTCGGGCATGCGGTTGGCTCCGTCCAGTTTGCGCCACTTCGTTTGGGCTGACATCATCAGTTTGAACGCCATGGCGAGGCCTGTTTTGCGGCTGAGGCATCCTTTGGTTTTTCCAGTGCGATGTCGGACGGTGGCAAAGGTGCTTTCGATTGGGTTGGTCGTTCGAATGTGCTTCCAATGTTCGGCAGGGAAGTCATAGAAGGCTAGGAGCACGTCGCGATCTTTGGTCAGCTTGCCAACAGCTTTGTCGTATTTCACGCCGTAGGATGCCACGAAGAAATCGAAAGCGACCTCAGCCTCCACGCGGGTTTCAGCCTGCCAAATATCGTGCAGATGACCTTTGGCTTTTGCCTGAACTGACTTTGGCATCGCGTTCAAAACATTACCGGTCTTGTGGAACCAGCAACGCTGTTCTTTCGTCGCGCCAAAGACCTCGCGCAGCGCATGCCAGAACCCTAAAGCACCATCGCCAATGGCAAGATCCGGCGCATGGGTCAGTCCGCGCCGCTGCAGATCAAGCAGCAACTCTCGCCAGCTTTGGGTACTTTCGCGGTAGCCATCCGCAAGGCCGATGATTTCCTTGCGACCCCATTCATCCGCGCCAATCAACACCAGAACACATTGTTTTTCCTCAGCCATTCGTGGGCGGAAGTAGACGCCATCAGCCCAGATGTAGACGAACCGGCACGTGCTGAGATCGCGGCGTTGCCAGCGGTCGTACTCGTCCCACCAGTCGGCTTTAAGCCGAGAAATTGTCGTCGATGACAGCCCCGCTGCATTGGGCCCCAAAAGTGCGGCAAGTGCTTCGTGAAAGTCGCCAGTGGAAATGCCTTTGAGATAAAGCCAAGGCAGCAGTTCTTCGATAGATTTGGCTTTGCGCAAATAGGGCGGCAAGATTGTCGAGGTGAACCGGACTTTCTCAGCGGTGTCGCCCCGATCTCGCACGCGCGGCACCTTGACCGGCACAGCACCGATCCCGGTCATCACCTCGCGTTCCGGCAGATGCCCGTGGCGGACCAGCCGAGCACGACCATCCTCGATCCGGTCGCCGGAATACGCCTCCAACAACACTGAAAGCTCTGCTTCAACTGCTTGCTGGATCAGGCCGCGCGCACCTGAACGCAGAAGGTCAGTCAACGGGTCAGGCGAAAATCCATGTGGATCGGGCAAGGTCGTGATGATAGTCTTCGTCATGTGGCATATCCTTTTCTCTTCGAGAATTGCGGCGCGTGAACAACGCCATGATATGCCGCCCCTCAGGGGCCATCACCAACTTTTAGCTATATCTCGGTGGACGTGCCATCCAGCATTGAAAACCGCGTTGAACCATCGGGTAATAGACCAGCGCCCTGTGTGCTGCGGATTGATTGACAGAGGTTGGTTTTGGGGTTCAGGCAATACTCACATTCACGGCATTCGGGCGTGTAAAGCGGGATCACGTGATCCCCGACCTCAAGGCCTGTGACGCCTTCGCCGACTTCAATCACAACGCCCGCGCCCTCATGGCCGAGGATCGCAGGAAAGATGCCTTCTGGGTCATCGCCGGAGCGCGTGAACTCGTCCGTGTGGCACAGGCCGGTGGCTTTGATTTCAACCAAAACCTCACCCGCTTTAGGGTCTTCAAGATTGACCTCCATGATCTCAGGCGGTTGACCTGCAGCAACAGCAACGGCGGCATGGGTTCTCATCATGGGTTATCCTTTGATTTTATGTATAGACTTATTATGATTTAGCACATCAGATAAAACCCATCCTTACGTCGGTCAGGTCGCGTGATTCAAAATTGGGAAAGATTCAAACATGCATGTCCTTAAGCGAAATGAACTGGTTGATGTCCCTTGGAAAAACGGGGGCGGAATCACCCGCAGTATTGCCAAAGGCCTTTTGGCTGATCGCGCTGCCTGGACGATCAGTCGGGCTGACGTTGCACAGGACGGGCCATTTTCAGACTTTGCTGGCATGACGCGCGTTCTGACGGTGGTGTCTGGCGGCGCGATGGAATTGCAGGCCCCGACCCACACCATAACAGCCCGTATGTGGCAGCCCGTACACTTTGACGGTGCGCTGAAAGTCCAATCCAGCCTCACCGACGGTCCATTGACTGATCTGAATTTGATGTTTGATCCAATGCTTTGCGACGGCTCCGTCACAACACGACGTGACCCATTCAAAGGGTTGGTTGCCCGACCTGAACATGGGCTGCTGGCCTTTCACGTTCTGGCCGGCGCTCCGGAAATCAACGCGGTCCATACGGCTGAGGGCGACACGATGTTCATCGACAGCAATGACGCCGCCCTACATCTGGACGAGGACGACGCCGTTTTGGAAATACGACTGGACTACCTAGATCACAAAGATGCCATCAAGCTTTGCATCGCCAATTTGTAAGCCGCGACAATGTCGTCGCGTTTGACGTGGCGACCCGATTGTACGGCATGACGTCCTGCTGACCAAACGTCGGTAACGACATCGTCTTTGGCTGCAAACACCAAGCCGTCCAGGATCTGATCCTGACGCAGCGCGCACATCGACGGTGCGGCGCTGTCAATCGCCACAACATCGGCCAGCTCGCCCACGGCAATTTCACCCGCGCCGCGCCCAAGCGCCTGTGCGCCACCCTTGGCAGCACCCGTGTAAATCGTGTCCCCAACGGATCCTTCGCCCACAACCATAACGTTGCGCGCCACATCGCGTAGGCGTTGAGAATATTCCAACGTACGCAACTCTTCGGTCAGTGAGACCAGAACGTTTGAATCCGATCCAACGCCGAACGCGCCGCCCGCTTCCAAATAGCCGGGGCCATTGAACGGACCGTCGCCCAAGTTTGCCTCGGTCACGGGGCAAAGGCCAGCCACTGCTCCGGACTTTGCCATCTTTGTAGTTTCATCAGCTGTCATGTGGGTGGCATGGATCAGGCACCAGTTTGTTGTCACGTCCGCATTAGCCAGCAACCATTCTACGGGTCGCGCGCCCAACCACGCCGAGATGTCGGCGACTTCTTTGGGTTGCTCTGCGATGTGGATGTGAACGGGGCCTGCGGTATGGGCGGCAAGCACTGCCTTCAGATCATCGGGCGATGTGGCCCGCAGCGAATGCGGCGCAATCCCGACTTGGCAATCGGCTGGCAAGTGCGCCACGACATCCCGCGCCCGAGCGACAAGATCATTGAACCGGTCCACCGAATTGCCAAAGCGCGCCTGTCCTGCCTCAAGCGGCATTTGCCCCGCGCCACCGTAGGTATAAAGCACTGGCAAATGTGTGAGACCGATCCCGGTCTTTGCAGCTGCGGTGGCGATGCGTGACGAAAGCTCTCCCAGATCATCGTAGGTCGCACCACCGGCCTGATGATGCAGATAATGGAATTCGCCGACGCTGGCATAGCCCGCTTCTTGCATCTCCAAGAACACAAAAGCTGCGATCGCTTCGATATGTTCGGGCGTCAGGTTAGCGGTGAACCGGTACATCAAATCGCGCCACGTCCAAAAGCTGTCTTTGCCTGCCATCCGGTATTCGGTCATCCCCGCCATCGCCCGCTGAAAACTGTGGCTGTGCAGGTTTGCAAGGGCTGGCAACAGGGTGTCAACGCAGGTGTCATGCGCGTCCGGCGTTTGGTTTGGCGCGATATCAGTGATGCGTCCGTCCGCATGCGTCACACGCACATTGGACGCCCATCCGGTAGAAAGTTTGGCTTGCTTTGCAAAAATCATTTGGAGATCCTCGTTTTTATGTATAGACATAAAGCACACTAGCGCGTACTAGAAAAGCGAAATTTTTGATCATCGGTGGACTACCATGACTAACAAGAACACCCTTTTTGTTGATTTGAACGCAGCGACGATGGGCGAATCGGATGCGCCCTACGGCTTGATCAAAGACGCAGCCATTGCTGTGATGGACGGGGTGATTGAATGGGTCGGTCCCGCTGCGTCCTTGCCCGACATGTATATATCCCTGGACCGTACCAGCCTTGGTGGTCGCCTCCTAACCCCAGGTTTGATCGATTGCCACACGCACATCGTGCATGGTGGTGATCGCGCGGTAGAATTCGAAATGCGCCTGAATGGGGCGAGCTACGAAGAGGTTGCGCGCGCTGGTGGTGGCATTGTTTCGACCGTGACAGCCACCCGCAACGCCACAGAAGACCAACTGCTTCAAGATGCCCTGCGCCGTGTTGATGTGCTGATCGCTGAAGGCGTGACCACGATTGAGATCAAATCCGGCTATGGCCTCGATACAGAGACTGAATTGCGGATGCTGCGGGTTGCCCGTGCAGTCATGGCAAACCGCCCTATCCGCGTCAAAACCACCTTCCTTGGTGCCCATGCAACCCCGGCCGAATATGAAGGCCGAGACGATGTATATATCGATGAGGTATGCATCCCTGCCCTACGTGCCGCTCACGCTGAAGGGCTGGTTGATGTCGTCGACGGGTTCTGTGAAGGCATTGCATTTGATACAACCCAGATCGCACGAGTGTTTGATGTGGCTGTCGAACTTGGCCTGCCTGTCAAACTGCACGCTGAACAACTGTCCAACCTTGGCGGTGCTAAGCTTGCCGCAAGCTACGGCGCATTGTCTGCTGACCATATCGAATATCTTGATGAGGATGGCGTCAAGGCCTTGGCAGACGCGGGCACCACCGCCGTCATCTTGCCCGGTGCCTTCTACACCATCCGCGAAACACAAGCACCACCCATTGCCCTGCTGCGCAAACACGGTGTTCCCATGGCAATCGCCACCGATGTTAATCCGGGTTCCTCGCCGCTCAATTCGCTGCTGCTGGCGCTGAACATGGGGTGCACCCTGTTCCGCATGACCCCGGAAGAAGTCTTGCGCGGTGCCACGCAAAATGCCGCACGCGCCCTTGGCCTCAAAGACGTCGGGATAATCAAGGCAGGCATGCGCGCCGAACTTGCAGTTTGGGACATCAAACACCCTGCCGAACTTGCCTATCGCATCGGCTTTAACCCCCTTCACACCCGTATTTTCGGAGCCACGTCATGACCGTATTAACTCTCACTCCCGGCGCTGTAACTTTGGCTGATCTGGATAAAATCTACCGCGAAGAAGCATCTGTGCGCCTTGACCCGGCCTGCCGCCCCGCGATTGAGCTGGCCCATGCACGTATCGCCAAAGCAGTCGCTGGCACCGATGCCGTTTACGGCGTGAACACTGGTTTCGGCAAACTTGCGTCGGTCAAGATCGAAGCCAAAGACACCGCTGCTCTGCAACGCAATCTGATCCTGTCGCATTGTTGTGGCGTTGGCCCTGCGATCCCGCGCGGCCATGCGCGCCTGTTGATGGCGCTTAAGCTCCTCAGCCTCGGGCGCGGCGCTTCCGGTGTGCGGCTCGAAATTGTCGATCTGATTGAGGCCATGCTGGATAAGGGCGTAACGCCTGTCATCCCCGCCCAAGGCTCCGTTGGCGCCTCTGGCGATCTGGCCCCGCTTGCTCATATGGCCGCTGCTATGATGGGTCACGGCGAAGCAGAATTCGGTGGCAAAGTCATGTCCGGGGATAAGGCGCTGGCCGCCGCAGGCCTGACGCCTGTAGAACTTGGTCCGAAGGAAGGCCTTGCGCTTATCAACGGCACACAGTTCTCAACCGCTTTTGCCCTTGCGGGTTTGTTCGGCGCATGGCGCGGTGCGCATTCCGCGCTGGTAACTTCGGCGCTTTCGACCGACGCGATCATGGGCTCCACCGCTCCTTTGCAACCTGAAATCCACGCCCTGCGCGGACATCGCGGCCAAATCGAAGCGGGCGAAACTATGCGCGCCCTGCTCGCTGGCTCCGAAATCCGTGACAGCCATATGGTTGATGATGCCCGTGTCCAAGACCCTTACTGCATCCGTTGTCAGCCGCAGGTCACAGGTGCTGCCATGGATGTGTTGCGCATGGCCGCCCGCACGCTTGAGATCGAGGCCAACGCCGCAACTGACAATCCGTTGGTGCTGGTCGGTGCTGATCTGATCGTCTCAGGCGGCAACTTCCATGCCGAACCCGTAGGTTTTGCTGCCGATATGATCGCGCTGGCAATTGCCGAGATTGGCGCGATAGCACAGCGCCGTGTGGCGCTGATTGTTGACCCTGTCCTCAGCTTTAATCTGCCGCCGTTCCTGACGCCCAATCCCGGTTTGAACAGCGGCTATATGATCGCCGAAGTCACCACTGCGGCGTTGATGAGCGAGAACAAACATCTGGCAAACCCTTGTGTCACGGACAGCACGCCGACTTCTGCCAACCAAGAGGACCATGTCAGCATGGCCGCGCATGGCGCTCGCAGGCTTGGGCCGATGATCGACAACCTCAACTGCATCTTGGGTGTTGAATTGCTGTGCGGTGCGCAGGGCATTGATTTCCGTGCGCCGCTGACAACTAGTGACACCTTGCAGCGCGTTGTTGCACGCGTACGCAAAGACGTCGCCACCTTGGGCGAAGACCGCTACCTCGCACCTGACCTTGAGCGCGCTACGCGCATGATCGCAAGCGGCGACATTGTCACCGCTGCCGCCATCAACATGCCAGAGTTCGACGCATGAAGCCTGTAGAAGTTTTCCAAGGTGACAGCCCTATAGTTCTGGGCCTGCCCCACACTGGCACATACGTGCCGGACGCAATCATGGCCAATTTAAACCCTCGCGGGCGCAGGTTGGACGACACCGACTGGCACATTCATAAGCTCTATAATGGTGTGCTGGCGGGGGCCTCCACCGTGCGGGCCACCTTCCACCGCTATGTCATTGATGCAAATCGTGACCCAGTGGGCGTATCCCTCTATCCCGGTCAAAATACCACGGGCCTTGTGCCGCTGACGGATTTTGACGGCACTGATATCTGGATAGATCCACCTGATGAGGCCGCCGTGAAAGCACGCCAAGACGCATTTCACACACCCTATCACGCCGCCTTGCAGGCCGAGCTTGAGCGTGTGCGCGATCTGCACGGGATTGCGATCTTGTATGATTGCCACTCCATCCGCTCGGGCATTCCGTTCCTGTTTGACGGCACCCTGCCTGACTTCAATATCGGAACAAACATGGGCGATACTTGTGCGCCGGAAATCGAGGCGGCGACACAAGAGGTCTGCGCCAAAGCCGAAGGCTATACCTCAATTGCCAATGGTCGTTTCAAAGGCGGCTGGACCACGCGCCACTATGGCCACCCCAAGAAAGGCATGCACGCGATCCAGATGGAACTGGCGCAAAGCACCTACCTGACCACCGAGGCAAGCCCGTGGACATATGACAAGGACAAAGCCGCACGCCTGCGCCCTTACCTCACTGAAATTCTAAAAAAACTGGCCGCATTGGCCCCTACCCTGAAAGGCACATCATGAGCGATCCTCGCAAGAACACCCGTGACATCTTTCCTGCCACTGGCACCGAAATCACCGCCAAAAGCTGGCTTACTGAGGCGCCGATGCGCATGTTGATGAACAACCTGCACCCCGATGTGGCGGAAAACCCGCATGAATTGGTGGTTTACGGTGGCATTGGGCGCGCTGCACGCACATGGAAAGACTTCGACATGATCGTGGCCAGCCTGAAAGAGCTGGAAGAAGACCAGACCTTGCTGGTGCAATCCGGTAAGCCCGTCGGCGTGTTCCGAACTCACAAAGACGCGCCACGTGTTCTGATCGCCAACTCTAACCTCGTCCCGCATTGGGCCACGTGGGATCATTTCAACGAGCTCGATAAAAAGGGACTCGCGATGTATGGTCAGATGACCGCTGGTTCATGGATCTACATCGGCTCCCAAGGTATCGTTCAGGGCACATATGAGACATTTGTCGAAGCAGGTCGTCAGCATTATGATGGCTCGCTCAAGGGCAAATGGATCCTAACAGGCGGTCTTGGCGGCATGGGTGGCGCGCAGCCTTTGGCCGCTGTGATGGCTGGCGCTTGTTGTCTTGCAGTCGAATGTAACCCCGACAGCATCGACTTCCGGCTGCGCACCAAATACGTCGACGAGAAGGCAGAAACACTAGACGAAGCGCTTGAGATGATCGAGCGCTGGACCGCCGCAGGCGAGGCGAAGTCCGTGGCCCTGCTTGGCAACGCCGCTGATGTATTCCCTGAACTTGTGAAGCGCATGAATGATGGTGGCATTCGCCCCGATATCGTGACCGACCAAACCTCCGCGCATGATCCAATTAACGGTTACTTGCCGCAGAACTGGACGATGGGACAGTGGAAAGAAAAGCGCGAAAGCGATCCGAAAGCTGTTGAGAAGGCTGCCCGCGCGTCGATGCGCACGCATGTTGCCGCGATGGTCGACTTCCACAACGCAGGCGTGCCAACTGTGGATTATGGTAACAACATTCGTCAGGTAGCGCTTGAAGAAGGGCTTGAGGATGCCTTTGCATTCCCTGGTTTTGTCCCCGCTTATATTCGCCCGCTGTTTTGCCGTGGCGTGGGCCCGTTCCGTTGGGCCGCCCTGTCCGGCGATCCCGAGGACATTTATAAAACCGATGCAAAGGTCAAAGAAATCCTGTCCGAAGACAAACACCTGCACAACTGGCTCGATATGGCCCGCGAGCGGATTGCCTTCCAAGGCCTGCCAGCCCGGATTTGCTGGGTTGGTCTGGGTGTGCGTCACAAATTGGGCTTGGCCTTCAATGAAATGGTCCGTACCGGAGAGCTGTCGGCACCGATCGTGATTGGCCGCGACCACCTCGACTCTGGCTCTGTCGCGTCGCCAAACCGTGAAACCGAGGCGATGAAAGACGGCTCTGACGCCGTATCAGATTGGCCATTGTTGAACGCGCTGCTGAACACTGCATCCGGTGCCACATGGGTATCGCTGCACCACGGTGGCGGCGTTGGCATGGGCTTCTCGCAACACTCCGGCATGGTGATCTGCTGCGATGGCACTGAAGACGCGGACCGCCGTATCGAGCGGGTTCTGTGGAACGACCCGGCCACGGGTGTAATGCGCCATGCGGATGCGGGATATGACGAGGCATTGGAATGCGCCCGCGAAAATGGGTTGAACTTGCCCGGCATCTTGTAAGGAAAATTGCGCCGCTGTCAGATCATGGCAGCGGCGCAAACCGCTTCAGTAACGCGTCGTCAGACGGTGGCCGGGCTTATAGGTTAGCCGGACGTATGTGACCGACTGACCTTCCCACCATGTTGATCGCTCAATGGTAAAGACCGGATCGCCAATGGCGCAGGTAAGATAGTCTGTCAGCCTTTTATCCGCCAATCCCGCCGAAAAACTGATTTCAACGTCTGAAAATGGGATGGTCGACACCAACCACTCATTCGGTCCTACGTCTGAAAAATCAACCGTCTGCGCCTGCGGTAAGCTGGTAAGATTTATCCATCTATCTTCATGCTGATACGGATCGCCGTCGGCATAATGCATACAAACCAACCGCAAAACTTTGCTTTTGTCGGACAATTTTAACCGTGCACGCAACCAATCCGGTGCCGGTTCAATGGAACTGCTAACAAGAGAATAGCGATATTCTGCGCCTTTTTCTTCGATCTCGGCACGCACGATAGGAATATCAAACCGCGCTTGCCGGATCGGCGTCATCCGAACCCGAGTGCCTGCCTTTCGCCGCCGTTCAATCAATCCATCATCCGCTAACTCGCGCATCGCACGGTTTACGGTGGCCCGTGCGCAGCCGTAAGTCGCAGCCAGATCGACTTCATTGGGAACAAGGCTGCCCGGTGCCCATTCTCCCTTGGTGATTTTCGACAGGATGTCGGATTTCACATCTTTGTAAGTGGCTTTCACCGAGCACCGCCTCTCTGGCAATATGACTACTTTATTCTGCATTACCGCAGATCTAATCTTGACCCAAGTGTCTAAAGGTAGCTTCGCGTTTTAGCAAAGCTAAATAGTCATCCAGCGGACCTGCTGTTGCCAACATATACATAGCACCATCATCTTAGTATAAATCTAGACATGAGCAAATTTACTCAGACAAAAGTGTGGTTATGAATCCAATTCTGTCAATAATTCTAAAGCGTTTGTTGATCGGGTTCGTGACCTTATGGATTGTTACGATCATCATTTTTGCAGCGATCGAATTGCTACCCGGCGATATTGCGACAGAAATGTTAGGTCAGGCGGCAACCGAAGAGAGCCTTGCAGCGTTCCGGGAAAAGTTTGACCTCAACCGCCCTGTGCATGAACGCTACTTTTCTTGGTTGGGGGGCGCAATTACCGGCGACTTCGGGATTTCACTGGCAAACCAACGGCCCATTTCCGAGCTTATCGGTTACCGGGTTGGGAACACCTTTTTTCTAGCCGGTTATGCCGCTGCAATCGCCGTACCGATCGCGGTTGTTTCGGGCATGCTGGCGGCGCTTTACAACGGCTCAGTCTTTGATCGGGTGCTTTCAAGTTCTACGTTGGCCGCGATTTCATTCCCTGAATTTTTCATCGCCTACATCCTGATCCTCATCTTCTCGGTTGGCCTAGGATGGTTCCCCAGCCTTGCCAATGTGGATGTAGAAATGGGCTTGGGTGAGCGACTTTACCGCACATTTTTGCCCGCAATGACACTCACACTCATTGTTCTCGCCTATATGATGCGCATGACGCGGGCAGCGATCCTGAATTTACTTGCGTTACCTTACATCGAGATGGCGCATCTAAAGGGCATAAAACGGTGGCGTGTTATCGCAGTGCATGCCCTGCCAAATGCGCTGGCACCCATCATCAATGTGATCGCCTTGAACCTGGCCTATCTGATTGTCGGCGTTGTCTTGGTCGAGGTGGTGTTTGTCTATCCGGGCCTTGGGCAAATCCTTGTGGATGCAGTTTCGAACCGGGATGTCACAGTTGTGCAGGCAGCGTGCCTCATCTTTGCCGCGACGTACATTCTGCTTAATCTGCTGGCGGATATTCTGTCGATCATTGCAAACCCTCGCCTATTGCACCCGAGGTAACAGCATGCATAACCTCTCCCATCACCTCAAAGATGCACCAGTTTCCGCGTGGATCGGCATCCTTATCGTCATATTTTATGCTGTACTGGCGCTTGGTGCCCCATTTTTTGCGCCCTTCGCGGAAAGCGCATCCGTTGGTAAACAATACATGCCATGGGCATCCCCGCATTATCTGGGAACCGATGCCTTGGGGCGAGATGTTTTGTCCCGTCTGATCTACGGTGCACGCAATACGGTGGGCATCGCGCTGGTGACCACGGCGCTCGCCTTTACGCTCGGGGCGACCTTCGGGTTGCTTGCCGCAACAATCGGCGGCTGGTTTGATGCAATCAGTTCACGTGTAGTTGATGTTCTGATGGCAATCCCACCGCTGATTTTTGCGCTGCTCATTCTGACGATCACCGGCACCTCTGTCATCGCGCTGATTCTTGTCATCGCCATTCTCGACAGCACAAGGGTTTTCAGACTGTCCCGCGCGGTGGCGCAGGGCATTTTGACGATGGATTATATAGAAGTTGCCCGCATGCGTGGCGAGGGGATGTTCTGGCTGATCCGCAAAGAGGTTCTGCCCAACGCTGCAGCGCCGTTAATCGCAGAATTTGGGTTGCGTTTTTGCTTTGTCTTCTTGTTCATTTCGGCGCTGTCCTTCTTGGGGCTTGGCATTCAGCCCCCAACGGCGGACTGGGGCGGCATGGTGCGTGAAAGCGCCAAACTGATCTCGTTCGCCAACTTTGCGACATTCCAGACCGCGACTTTTGGTCTTGCTCCGCTTCTCCCTGCGGGCGCTATCGCGCTGCTGACCATCGGCGTGAACCTTGTTGTAGATTGGGTTTTGCACATGTCTTCCGGTCTGAAGGAGTAACGCATGACTGACCTGTTGCTTGAAATGAAAGACATCCGCATTGAAGGGTGTTCGGACCGTCAATGGAAACCAATCATCAAAGGTGTGAACTTAACCCTGAACCGCGGCGAGATTCTTGGCCTGATCGGGGAAAGCGGTGCTGGTAAATCGACGCTGGGTCTGGCTGCGATGGGGTATACCAAAGGCGGTTGCCGGATCAGCGGCGGCTCTATCCATTTTGATGGGCAGGATCTTGTTGGGGCGTCGAATGAGGCGCTGCGGCAACTGCGGGGAGCGCGCATTGCCTACGTCGCCCAATCAGCGGCGGCCGCGTTCAATCCCGCTTACAGATTGATCGACCAATATTGCGAGGCACCGGTCAAACATGGCGTCATGTCTCGCGCCGATGCTCAGTCTGATGCGGTCGAACTTTATCGCAAAATTCGCCTACCCAACCCGGAAGACATAGGGTTTCGCTACCCTCATCAGGTCTCAGGTGGGCAGCTTCAACGCGCAATGACGGCTATGGCTATGGCCTGCCGTCCCGATCTGATCATCTTCGATGAACCAACCACCGCGCTCGATGTGACCACCCAAATTGAGGTGCTTGCCGCGATCCGCGACATCGTGCGCGAATATAATACCGCGGCAATCTACATCACCCACGATCTGGCTGTCGTGGCGCAGATGGCAGACAAGATCAAAGTCCTGTTGCGCGGCGAAGAAGTCGAAGAAGCCCCTGCCCGCGACATGCTCGCAAATCCGCAGCAGGACTACACGAAATCATTGTGGGCTGTACGCGACTTTCGCCGCGCGCCCCCTGCCGCCCGACACGTCGACGAAGGCCCGCTACTCGAAATCCGAGACATGACTGCAGGCTATGGTGCTGTCGATATTCTAAAAGGGATCAATCTAACCATCACACGCGGAAGCACAGTTGCGGTTGTGGGTGAAAGCGGTTCAGGAAAATCAACAATGGCGCGGGTCGTGATGGGGCTGTTACCTCCTTCAAGCGGCTCACTTCACTATAATGGTGCCGCGCTGCCAAAGTCTGGCAAACAGCGCCCCCGTGACTTGCAACGCCATATCCAGATGATCCACCAGATGGCGGATACCGCGCTCAATCCAAAGCATCGGATCAAAGACATTATCGGGCGACCGCTAGAGTTCTTTTTGGGGTTGAAGGGGCGTGCCAAGGACGTTCGTATCAGAGAGTTGCTCACGTTAATCGAGTTGGACCCTGATGAGTTCATAAACCGCATGCCCTCCGAATTATCGGGGGGGCAGAAACAACGTGTCTGCATCGCCCGCGCCCTGGCAGCTGAGCCTGATTTCATCATCTGCGATGAAGTCACGTCCGCGCTGGACCAACTGGTTGCAGAAGGAATCTTGCGCTTGCTGGACCGTCTGCAACGCGAGATGGACCTAACCTACATGTTCATCACCCACGATATCGCCACAGTCCGCTCCATCGCGGACGAAGTTGTCGTGATGCAAAACGGGGTTATTGTAGAACAAGGTGCCAAAGAGACGATATTTTCGCCACCGCACGCGCCCTACACCGAGTTACTGCTTTCATCGGTGCCCGAAATGGATCCTGACTGGTTGACGGGTCTGTTGAAGGAACGCGGCGCAATGGTCACGTCGGAGGAGCAATTATGAGTCTGAATTTCGGAACAGTCCACTCTGCACTCAACCTGACGGCACAAGGCAAACGCGCCGACGTTTTTGGTCTAACCCATTCAGATAATCGCCACGGCTTTTCCACCATTCAGTCGCCGCTTTGTGTCATACGCGGTGGGGACGGCCCGACAGCATTGGTTTGCGCTGGCAACCATGGTGATGAATACGAGGGACAGATCATCGTGCGTCGGTTGTTTGAATTACTGACGCAAAGCGATGTTGAAGGGCGTTTGATCCTTGCGCCAGCCCTGAACATGCCAGCGGTTCAATCTCGTAGCCGTATTTCACCGCTAGACGGTGGGAACCTGAACAGATCATTTCCGGGTGCCGCCTATGCCGGTCCAACACAAGAGATCGCAGGCTTTGTCGCCACGCAGCTTTTGCCTGAAGCAGACATAGCCATTGATCTCCATTCAGGCGGCAGTGGATCAAACTATTTGAACGCCGCCTATTTTTGCCTGTCGCCCGACGCTGCCTGCAACAAAAAGACATACGAACTGGCGAAGGTTATGGGGCTTGCCCACACGATGGTGGTTCCCGTCAGCGACACGCCTGGAGATTTCGACAGCGCTGCACACAATGCCGGATGTGCCATGATTTCGTGCGAATTGGGTGGCGAAGGCAAAGTCACGCTCGACGCTATGGAGGCAGGATGGATCGGGATCCTAAGGTTACTTGTCCACCAACGGATCATTCACGCTGCAACGGCCGAACGGTTGGGCGTATTGCCTCAACCGGATACGACATTCCTCGACCTTGGTGAAAACGCCGACTACATCACCGCTCAATCACATAGCTTGGTCGAGCCCTTAGTGAGCATTGGCAATCACGTCGCCGAAGGCGAACCTGTGATGCGGTTACGCGACCTTTACAGGATGGATGAGGTGCCGAAAGTCCTGTGCAGCAAACGTGCGGGCAAAGTCGCGATCCTGCGCGCCGGGGCCATCGTGGCACCGGGCGATCATTTGTGCGTGATCTGCCCCGAACTTTCAAAAGCTGATCTGGACACACTGATGACAGACGCGGAGGCCTAAGCGTTAGATATCCAGAACAACCGGACCTTTAGGGCGCGAACAACATATCAAGACCTGACCCTCTTCGGGTTGGATCAGCGGCTCTTCGAAATATTCCACTTCGCCCGACACCAACCCGCATTTGCATGAATTGCAAATCCCCGCACGACAACTGAATTCAGGACTCAGCCCCGCATTTTCGGCCAGGTCAAGCAACGAACCGGCTGTGCCATCCCACGTGGCCGTTACATTTGACGCACGAAACGTTATGTCGCCAGTGGATTGGTCAGCAGCTGGTTTAGGGGCCCCATCTAGGCCCTCATCCGCCGCCCAAGCATCGGGATTGGTCAGAAACGTAAGCGCCTGAATCGTTGGAGCCGCACCCGACGCGGCCTGACTACGTGCCGGTTTTACGGGCCTTTCTGCCAGCGCTTCCAGCGATGAAGCCTTGCCAAAGAATTCGTACGCGATGCGGTTTTTGGGAACGCCCAGTTCTTGCAGAAGTTGGTACATCGCCACCATGAACGGTGTCGGCCCGCAAATGTAGGCGTCATAATCGCCAATGGGAACGTGCGTCTGCATGAACGCTTTGTCGATCACGCCTTGCGCATCAAACAGTTTCGCAGCGCGGTCCTCGGCAGTTGGCGTGCGATAGATGAAATACGGCTTTATCCGATCATTCGCGCAGGACAGCACTTCATCCCTTAATGCGTGAACCTGACCGTTCTCGCAGGCGTGCAAGAAATGAACGTCACGATCGGCCTCGCTCAGGCGGTGCAACATCGAAACCATCGGCGTCAGGCCAACCCCGCCAGACAAAAGCAACACGGGACGGGTGCTTGCCTCATCCAGAGAAAATTTGCCACGCGGAGCAGCAATTTCAACCGTGTCGCCAATTTCGACCTGATCGTGCAGCCAGCATGATCCGACACCATCTGGTGCGCCATTCAGTCCTGCCTCTCGTTTCACCGAAATCCGATGATGCCGTGTCTCTGATGGGTCGCAAGACACTGAATATGTCTTGAGAACTGGGTCACCTGAACCCGGCACGCGCAAGGTAATGTATTGCCCAGGCAAGACGTCCCAAACAGGAGCGCCATCTGTCGGTTCAAGATAAAACGAAGTGATAATTTCACTCTCAACAACCTTATTCGCGACGCGGAATTTACGGAACCCTGCTGCCATCTTACTGACTCATCTTGGCGTCAACCATCGCCTCTTCTGCGATCATAGCTTCTAATTGACGACGGAACCGCAACTGGCCCGCATCGATACCAAGATCAATGTGCGGAGACGTCTTTTCATTCATCCCAATCTGCACTTGGTCGAGCACTGCACGATCCTCCTCGAATGCACCGCGCACGTCCTCGCTCATCATCTTTGAAAGTTCATCATCATCCGGACGGATGTTGCGTAATTGGAACCAATAATAGCGTGTTTCAGTCTCGGTGGTTGGCGTCATAAAGTTGTAGCTGTCCATGACAAAGGTCTTCTCGTGCAACGCACCGTCAACACCACCGGTCCCCGCAGGGGTAAACACGGCACGGACCAACGCGTGGCTTGGATAGCGGACTTCGTAGTGCTGAAGGCGGTCACAGTTGCCTTCGAATTCAACAACCTTTTTGTAAAATGGTGCTGGCTCATGATCCATCATCCATCGGTGCACGATCACGCCGGTATCGGTTTTTGTAACACGCAACGGTGTGTCCTTGGTCGCGGCGGCGGCAAACGACGTTTCATGCACCCAAGCGACGTGGGTGGGGTCAAGCAGGTTGTCACACATCAACAGATAATTGCAGTTCAGCTCCATCGCGGCACCACGGTTGATCCCCCATTCGGGGCTGTCGAAGTTCGGGATGTCGATGATGTCTTCGACATCGGCAATTGCGGCATTTCCCATCCAGATCCAGACCAAACCGTATTTCTCGTGCACAGGATAGGGACGCACGCGCGCCGCAGACGGAATACGTCCACCACCCGGAGCCCAAACACATTGCCCTGCACAATCAAACGTCAAACCGTGATAGCCACACTCAACGTTATTGTCTTTGATCCGACCTTTGGACAGGGGCAGTTTGCGATGCGGACAGGCATCTTCCATGGCGATGACTTCACCTTCATCATTGCGGAACATGCAAATCTTCTCACCAAGCACTTTAACTTGCTGCAGTGTGTTGACAATTTCTTCGCTCCAGGCGGCAACGTACCATGCATTCTTCAAAAACATATGACTTCCTTACTGACGCGATGTCTGTGACTGAGTTCGGGCCTTGTTAGCTAATGTATTGCTCTAAGAAAACCGAGGTTTTTATTTATGATTGTATAGTTTTTCTAATCATTCAGCCGGAAGCCTCCGAAAGCACCCAATTCAGAAAGTTTCTGGATTTTTCATTCTCCATCATCTGAGGTCCCCAACAAATGAAGTAGGGTTCAGGCATCTCAACAAATTTCTGCGACATCCTGACAAGCCTGCCCAAATCAATATCGATCGAGGCAAACGAAGATTGCGCCAAAGCGATGCCCTTACCACTGGCAACCGCCTCAAGCGCCGAGCTTGACAGTGAATGAACCGAAATTGGCCTGTGGGCGGGTTTTGGCATGCCCTGCGCAACGAGCCAATTACTCAATCTTGGCACAGATGCATATGCAGGGCCCCAATCAATGTCGATCCATGGAAGATTCGCCATCTTTTCAAGGTCAAGCGCGTCAGGGTGATCCTTCAAAAAACCTGGCGAACAGACTGGAAAACAGGTGTCACGAAACAAAGCCCGCGCATGCGGGAAAACGTTTGACACCGTGCCGTATGTAAGACGGAACATATGATCGAGAAATTCCGGATCTGGTTCGACATGGGTTGCCTCTAACCGAATGGAGGTTTCACCAAAACGCGCTTCGAAACGATGAAGTCTCGGGTTCAACCACTTGAGCAAAAGCGTCGGCAAGCCTGATACATGCACGTCCAGATCGGCCACTTGTTGCGATAGCAAATGCTGTGCCTGTTTTAGTTTTTCAAAACCTGATGATAGGACTGCGTGGTAGGCTTTGGCTCTCGGTGCAAGCGATGCACGACGCCCATCTTTCATAATGAGCTGCATTTGCAGTTGTTCTTCAAGTATCTTGATTTGCTGACTGATTGCACCGGGCGTCACACCCAATTCTCTCGCGGCGGCACTGACCGATCCAAGCCTTCCAAAGCTCTCAAAAGCATGCAGGGCGCGGAGGTGTGGAAGGATTGATTGCATAGCCTGCCTGTGAGATTGGGATGCTAAGACCGGTTCAGTATTCCTGAACAGTACCGCTATAAATCTCGTTTGTCATGCCATATGTCACCATTTATTGTAATAACATTAGACATAATAGCGAACCATAAAGGTTTTCCATTTGCAACGGCTCCAGACGGGGTGCGTACCAACAAGGGAGAAGATCATGACATTTTCGACAAACAGGCGCAGCGTGCTGCTGGGTGCTGGCGCACTTGGGGCTACAACGATTCTCGGGGTTTCGGGTCAACCATTGCGCGCCGCTACACCATCGCAGGGCGGCACATTGCGGTTAGGAATTGGTGACTTCGACTCTGGCGAAGCGCTTGACCCGCAGGTAAATGAAACCAAGTTCATGCAAAACCTGCAATGGCAATTGCGTAATAACTTGATCGAGATTGGGGCGGGCGGTGTTCTTGTCCCGGAGCTTGCTACCAGCTGGGAAGCCAATGACGATCTGACAAGCTGGACATTCAAACTGCGCGAAGGCGTTGAATTCCACAACGGCAAGACAATGGATGCCGAAGATATCGTGTTCTCAATTAACCTGCACCGCGGCGAAGAAAGTATTTCGCAGTCCAAGGCCCTTGTCGCCGTCATTAGCGATGTTCAGGCGACAGCGCCAAACGAAGTTACAATAACCTTGAACGGCCCAAATGCCGGGTTCCCACCTATTCTGGCGCTGACCAACCTGACGATCGTTCCTGCAAATGATATGAACTTTGATGCAGGCATCGGAACTGGTGGTTATATCCTTGAAACCTACGAGCCCGGCGTAAAATCAATCGTGCGCAAGAACCCCAATTACTGGAAGTCCGACCGCGCGCATTTTGATTCCGTGCAGATGCTGGCCATTCGCGATGTGAACGCACGGACAACCGCTCTGCAAACCGGCGAAATCGATGCAATGAATGCGGTGGATCCGACCACTGCCGGTTTACTGTCAGCCATGCCCGGCATTGACCTGATCCAAACACAGGGTAAGGTTCATTATTGCTTTAGCATGATCACGACCGATCCGCTGTTCGCTGATGCCCGTGTGCGCAAGGCGATGAAATTGTCCATAAATCGACAGGACATGGTGGATAAAGTGCTTAACGGCTACGGCTCAATTGCCAATGACCAGCCAATTTCCAAAGCTTACGAATACTACAACCCCGACATCCCGCAGCACGAATACGACCCTGAGCAAGCGAAATCACTGTTGAAAGCTGCCGGTGCAGAAGGTCTCACGACAACCCTTCACGCCTCTGATACGCCGTTTACCGGCGCTGTAGACGCCGCCCAGTTGTTCAGCGAACACGCCGCGTCAGCCGGTATCAACATCGAAGTATCACGGGAACCCGACGACGGCTATTGGTCGAACGTCTGGGGCAAAAAGCCGTTCTTTGCATCGCGCTGGTCTGGCCGCGCAAACGAAGACTTGATGTTGTCTCTCGCCTATTCCCGCGAAGCTTTGGGCGGCTACAACGCAACCAACTGGGACAACGAAGCCTTCAACGTGGCTCTCAACGCTGCGCGGTCTGAAAAAGACGACGCAAAGCGCCGTGAACTCTATGGCGAGTGCCAGTCTATTCTGGCAGAAGATGGTGGTATGATTGCCCCTGTATGGGCCGACTTTCTTGATGCGAAATCAAGCAAGGTTTCCACCAGCGACGCTATCTCGGGCGACTGGGATTTGGATGGCAACCGTTGTGCCGAACGTTGGTGGTTCAACGCCTAATCACTGGCGATAAATCCAAATTTGGCGGGCCGCGCAATGTTGCGGCCCGTTCAAGGTTCAGACGTAAGGAATTTTGCAATCCATGCCCGACAATCTGACCGCGCTACTGAACGCATTACGGCTGCAATTTTCTGACCGCCTTTTGACATCGGATGCAGCCCGCGAACACCATGGCAGTGGCGAAAGCCATTTGCCTCCCGCTTGGCCAGACGCCGTTGTCATGGTGACATCGACCCAAGATGTGTCAGACGTGCTGACTGCTTGCACGAAACACCGCGTGCCTGTCATTCCGTTTGGCGCAGGGTCTTCCATCGAAGGCCAAATACATGCACCCCATGGTGGCATCAGCATCGACATGTCGGCAATGGACCACATCGTGTCCGTGCAAGACACTGACATGGATTGCACCGTTCAATGTGGCGTCACGCGACAGGCCCTGAACGAACATCTCCGCGCAACTGGGTTGTTCTTTCCCGTCGATCTTGGGGCGCACGCAACTTTGGGCGGTATGGCTGCGACACGCGCATCAGGTACAACGACAGTGCGCTATGGGTCGATGCGCGATCTCGTTCTGGGCATGACCGTTGTGATGCCCGACGGCGAAATCATCAAGACTGGTGGCCGTGCGCGGAAATCGTCAGCTGGCTATGATTTAACCCGTCTGATGATTGGCTCCGAAGGGACGCTAGGGATCATAACTGAATTGACCTTACGTCTGTTTGGCATCCCCGAGGCCTCGCAAACTGTGATGTGCAGTTTTTACACGATCGAAGACGCAACACAGACTGTGGTCATGGCGCTTCAATGCGGCCTAGCGCTCAACCGGATTGAACTTGCCGACGCGCTTCAGATGCGGGCGACCAACAGCTACTCGAAAACCAGCCTCCCTGAACGGCCAACACTTTGGATCGAGCTTACCGGATCAGCTGCAACGGTTGAAAATGACATAGTGGTTCTTGAGGGCCTCGCTGAAACTGCACTGAGGTTCGAACATGCCCAGACCGCAGAAGCTGCCGCAAAACTGTGGCGCGTCCGCCATGACGCTCTTTATGCATCCCGCGCATTGCGGCCTGGCATCAAAGGCATTTCAACAGACGTCTGCGTCCCGATTTCAAAACTGCCCGCCTGTATCAGCGCGATTTTGGACGTCGTTGCGACAACGGATATTCAAGCCCCTCTCGTGGGTCACGTAGGCGACGGAAACTTTCACCTTGTCCTGCTTTATGACCCCGAAAACGAGGTCGAGGCAAAGCAGGCCTATCATATCAATTCCAGCCTCATCGAGATGGCGATTGAAATGGGCGGAACCAGTACGGGCGAACATGGTGTGGGCTTAGGCAAGAAGGCCTATTTGCCGAACGAGCATGGCCCCGCCCTTGGTGTGATGCGCCGGATTAAACGCGCGCTCGATCCTGACAACATCATGAACCCCGGCAAGATCTTCGATCTATAACTTCAAGGAATTCCAATGTCAGAACCAATCCACAGTGACCTGATCCGCACAGAAGTTGCAAACCTACCAGATTATAATGCGGGCCTTGCATTGGACCGGTTCAAGGCGACCTATGGCATTGAGTGCCTGGCTAAACTTGACAGCAACGAAAGCCCCCTTGGCCCGTCGCCACATGCCGTCAAAGCGATGCAGGACGCGGCAACTTGCGTCGCACGTTATCCCGATGCAGCAAACATGCATCTGCGTGGCCTCATTGCTCGGTCGGTTGGCTCGCATGCTGATCGAATCATCATTGGCAATGGGTCAGAAGACCTGATCGGGGCATTGTTTCGCGCCGTAATCCGTTCGAAAGATAACGTAGTAACGATTTGCCCCAGCTTTGGCTTGCACGAATTTGGCGCTCTGATGTTTGGGGCCACCGTCACCAAAATTCCTTTCAACGACGATTGGTCTTTCCCCACAGAAGGCCTTTGCACCGCATTGCGCACCAAGCCACGCGTTTTGATGTTTTCCTCGCCCAGCAACCCAGCAGGCCCCGCTATCACCGAAATGGAATTTCGGCAGGTGATCGATGCGACAGACCCCGCAACGTTGATCTGTTTCGACGAGGCATATGTTGAGTTTGTCGAACAGAGCAAGCGGTTCGATGCACTTCAGATTTTGGCAGAGGCTGGACAACCACACATCGTCCTGCGCACCTTCTCCAAGGCCTACGGTCTAGCAGGCGCGCGCGTCGGCTTTGGGATCGCCGGCGATGCACAGATCATCAAGGCACTGATGAAAACCCGCAATCCCTTTGGCGTGAATGCCATGGCCGCAGTTGCGGCGGCTCATGCACTTGGCGACACGGCGCACCTCAATTCGGTGACAGATCTCGCGACGCAGGAGCGACAAAGGGTCTCTACAGCATTGACATCAAAGGGGTTTCAATGTGCACCTACGCAAACCAATTTTGTGTTCTTCGATACAGGGGGCCCAGCCCATAAGCTCGCGGAAAAATTACGCCACAAAGGTGTCTTGATCAAAGCATGGCAAGAAGCCCCATTTGAACATTGGGCCCGTGTTACGATGGGCAGCGCTGCAGAGAACGATATATTCCTAGGTGCCCTTTAAAAGACCCTTGCGATGTTGCGGTCAAATTGATCCGTTAATCGACGGTGGAATAGTTAACGCCTTTCTCTAAAGCTCTACGCAAACATATACTCGAAATATAGAAAGGTAATTTCTAATGACGCATCCCCTTATTACCCGAAAGCATATCGGCGATTATCAGCGCGACGGCGTTGTGCTTGTCAAAGGTCTGTTCAAGGATCAAGTCGAACAGCTGCGCGAAGGTGTGGCCCGCAACATGTCAGAGCCCGGCCCCTATGCTGCCGAAAACCTCAAGGAAGGCGAAGGCGGGCGGTTCTTCGACGATTATTGCAACTGGACCCGCATCCCCGAATTTGAAGCAGCTATCAACGCATCGCCAGCAGCGGCTGTCGCCGCAGAGCTGATGGGGTCCCAAACCGTGCAGATGTTCCACGACCATGTGCTTGTCAAAGAACCCGGCACGTCCAAGCCAACACCGTGGCACCAAGACAGCCCTTATTATTTTGTCGAGGGTGAACAAACCGTCAGCTTCTGGTCGCCGCTTGATCCTGTGCGCCAAGCCTCGCTTCGCTGCGTCGCTGGATCACACCGCTGGGAAAAGCCCGTGCTGCCAACGCGCTGGCTGGCTGAGACCAGCTTTTACCCCAATGATGACGACTACATGCAGGTGCCCGATCCCGACGCCGAAGGTATGGACATCCGCGAATACGAGATGGAACCAGGTGATGCTGTGGCGTTCAACTACCGCACGCTGCACGGCGCGCGCGGCAACGCGGCAGGCACACGTAGGCGGGCGTTCTCCTTGCGCTTGTTAGGTGACGACGCGCGTTACGTCGAACGCCCCGGTCCCACATCTCCGCCCTTCCCCGGCCACGACATGACGGCAGGTCAGCGATTGCGGACAGACTGGTTCCCGATGTTGCTAGACGCTGCGAGCTGATCAGAACACGGTATGGCCAAAGAAGCAGCATCACCACAATTACGGCCTGACCTCGTACCAGCCGGTGCGTTCAGCTTTCCCGTGAAGAATCCAAAGGACACCCGTTGGTTTGGGTTCCTGCTGCTGCCCGAATTCACGTTACTTGCGTTTAGTGCTGCTCTTGATCCGTTGCGCATCGCCAACCAATTGGCGCAGAAGCCGCTATATGGCTGGCAGGTTCTGTCAGAGGATGGCATGGCCGTGTCATCATCATCTGGCATCGATATCGGTGTGCACGGCGGTCTGAACGACCTGACGCCGGATACCTATCTATTTGCCTGTTCGGGCAACGACGGCACCAAAACTGCATCAGATGTGGTTCTGGGCCACATGCGCCGCCACGCACGATTTGGCGGTAAGTTCGGCGGTATTTGCACGGGTGCTGCAACGCTCGCACGCGCGGGATTGCTAAACGGCAAGCAATTTACCCTGCATTGGGAAAACCAACCCGGCTTTGTCGAGGCGTTTCCAAACCTGACCCCAACCCGTCACCGTTACGTCAAGGACGGTGATCTGCTGACCTGTGGTGGCGGGGTCGCCGCAACAGAGATGATGATCACAATCATCGCCCAAGACTATGGCGACGATTTTGCGATTGCGGTGTCGGATATGTGTCTAAACGGCCCTGACATCACGACGCGCAGCGAACAACGGTCCTCGATTGCCAAGGCTATTAGTTCACGCAACCCGCGCATCTTGGCCGTGCTGCGCGCGATGCACGAAAATATCGAGACCCCTTTGTCGCTCGATGAACTCGGCCAGCTTGCCGGCATATCGCGCCGCCAAATCGAGCGTCAGTTCAAACAACTTCTCGACGAGGCCCCGGCCCAAACCTACCGCAACATCCGACTGGATCGCGCGCGCACGCTTTTGATGGAGACCGACCTGAGTGTGATAGAGGTCGCGATAGCGACCGGGTTCAATTCCAACGGTGTGTTTTCACGCCATTACAAAGATCGTTTCGGCGAAAGCCCATATGGTGATCGCAGTAGAGCGCATGCGAAAGAGAACAAAGCTCGCTAGTCGACTTCAAGAGCGGTTAAAAGTGTTTGCTTGGTCCAATTTGTTACCTGCCCCTGCAAGAGCTTCAGTTTCTGCAGGGGCAGAATTAACTATTTGCGTTAGCCAACAACGTTGAATTCAGGACCGAACGGATAGCCGGTGATATTTTCGTTTCCGTCCTCGTTAATGATCAAGATGTCATGTTCGCGGTAGCCGCCAGCACCAGGTTCACCGTCTGCAATTGTCAGCATCGGTTCCATCGAGATGACCATGCCGGGCTCAAGTACCGTGTCTATATCCTCGCGCAGCTCCAATCCCGCTTCACGACCATAGTAATGTGAAAGCACGCCGAAAGAGTGACCATACCCAAACGTGCGGTATTGCAGCAATTGACGCTCCGCAAAGAAGTCGTTGATCTTATGCGTGATCTCGGAACATTTGGCGCCGGGCACAAGCAAGCTCATCCCGTATTCATGGGCTGCTACGTTGGCCTCCCAGATTCTGCGGCTGGCATCGTCAACTTCACCAACAAATAAAGTACGTTCAAGCGCCGTATAGTAGCCCGAGATCATCGGAAAGGTGTTGAGGCTAAGGATATCCCCACGCTCAAGCTTGCGTGTAGTCACAGGGTTATGCGCGCCGTCCGTGTTGATGCCCGACTGGAACCAGACCCAGCTATCGCGGATCTCGGAATCGGGGAAACGCTTGGCGATTTCCAACTCCATCGCGTCCCGACCTGCCATTGCCACGTCGATTTCGCGCACGCCTTCCTTGATGGCGTCCTTGATGGCATAGCCGCCCACATCGGCAACATTTGCACCCGCACGGATCAAGTCCAATTCTGCTGGGGATTTGTGCATCCGTTGACGCATGGTCGCAGGAGCAACATTCAATGTGGCTTTGGGTGTTAGAAAGTCTTCAAGAAGCGCCTTTTGGTCAACACTGATGTGGTCGCCTTCAAAGCCGATCGTTTTGCCAGTGCCTGTTACAGACTCGATTGAACGCCAGTAATTGTTGCGCTCCCAATCCGTATAAGTGATGTTATCACCATGGCTGCGCCGCCATGGCTGTGCTGCATCAATGCCTGCGCTAATTGAGACGCTATCGCTTGGTGTTACTACGAGCGCATAAGGACGCCCGAACGCACAATACAAAAAACCAGAATAGTAAGCAACGTTGTGCATCGATGTGAAAACACAAGCATCAACACCTGCAGCAGCCATATCACGACGCAACTTTGACAGGCGATCGTCATATTCAGCTGATGAAAATGGGAGAATACGATCCCCTTGGTGAAAACGGTAGTTCTGTGGACGGTCCATTTAAGGTTCCTTCAAAAGCGCAAACCGTTCGCGTTTGAGGGAGGCACCGAGACCTTCCTCACCGTACAAACGGTAAAGCAAGATCCCGGCGTTCAGGAAGGGACAAAGGTCTTGCATGAAATGCTGACGACGCCATCGCCGACCCAGACTTTATTTTCGCGTAAAAAATGGATTGTGGCAAGCTCTTTATGGGATCGAGAGAAGGAGAGCGAACCAACTACTTGGACAAGTAATTAGGCTAGATTTGTCGTCCCAAATCGTTGATGAAAATTGTTAATAGCCTCCTTGGCTCCCTTAACGAGCGTGAGAAATATGCGTAAACTCCCAAGTTTTGTCGACGTCCAAGAAGATGTCTTAAACGCTCTTGAGCAAGACAAGCCGGTCGTCGCACTTGAAAGCACGATCATTACACACGCATGCCATTTCCGCAGAATGTTGAAATGGCCATGGCCATGGCCGTTGAAGACGAGATCCGCATGCGTGGTGCAATCCCCGCAACGATTGCCGTGATCGACGGACGTCTAAAAATTGGTCTTAGCGCGCAAGAGCTGGACCAACTGGCAAAAGTGAAAGACGCCCTCAAGATATCGCGCGCAGATATCGCGTTTCCAATTTCGCAAAAGAAGACTGCCGGCACAACCGTCGCGGCCACCATGATCGTTGCGCGGATAGCGGGCATTCGCGTCTTTGCGACGGGTGGTATCGGCGGTGTGCACGCTGGTGCTGAAACCAGTTTCGACATTTCGGCGGATTTGACCGAACTTGGAAAAACAGACGTCATCGTCGTCGCGGCGGGTGCCAAGGTCATTCTGGATGTCCCCAAAACGCTGGAGGTGCTGGAGACACAAGGCGTTTCTGTCGTGGGCTATCAAACAGATACCCTGCCTGCCTTCTGGACCAGTGAATCTTACCTCGCCGTCCCGCTGCGATTGGACAGCGCCGCAGAGATTGCCGATTTCCAAAAGGTTCGTGATGAATTGTCGTTGGGTGCAGGCCTGATCGCTAACCCGATCCCGAAATCCGATGAAATTCCAGCCGGGATCATCAATGCGTATATCGCAACCGCGCAATCCGAAATGGAAGCGCAAGGCATTCAAGGCAAAGCAGTGACCCCATTTCTGTTACAGCGCATATTCGAGCTATCGGATGGAGAGAGCCTCAAGGCCAACATCGCTCTGGTCAAGAACAACGCAAGGCTGGCGGCTGATATCGCAGTGGCGTTTCACAATTAGAAAGCGGCGGCGTTCCTATGTCTTTCGACACCCTAAATCAGGCAAAACCAAACCCGAATGAGAAAGCTATCCAAATGACCCAGAAAACTGTCCTGATTACCTCTGCAACGGGCCGAATTGGCAAAGAGCTAGTGGCGCGACTGGCGACGGTTCCCAACCTTACTGTGCGTGCCTGCTACTTTAGCGAGAGCAAAGCTGACGGCCTAAAGGCACTCGGCGCAGACGAAGTGGTGAAGTTCGACTTATCCGATCCACAAACCTGGGACGCCGCGTTGGACGGTGTTACAGCGATCTATTCTGCGTCCCTCGACCCGATGATTGAACAGCATCTCGCCTTTTGCAAAGCGTTGGGTAAGCGCCGTGACCAGATCAATCATGTCGTTCGTATTAGCTGTATGGGCGCGGATACCAATACTGCATCCTATGATCCGAACCAACATGCATCGCGCGCAGGTGCTGGCATTCCCTTGATGCTGCAACATTACTGGTGGGGTGAAAAAGCGCTGATCGACGAAGGGCTGAACGTCACCGCCTTGCGAAACAACTTTTTCATGAACCACCTGCTGAAGACGGACAGCGAGACCATTGATGGCGAAGGGTGGTTTTCAAATCCTTTGGGCGACATGCGTAACTCTTTTGTTGCGACGCGCGACATCGCAGAGGCTGCCGCTGTTGTCTTAACTGAAGGGCCAGAACGGCACGCCAACAAATTTTACGACATCACCGGACCTGCTCCACAATCCATGACCGAAATTGCGGGGGACCTTGGTCGTGCGATGGGCAAAGCAATCGAGTATCGCGCTCAATCCATGATCGATTTTGAGGCTGACTTTGGCGCAACCCGCGCCGAGTTTTTCGAGTATCTAACCAACGGTTTTTATACGCTTTGTAGCCCAGACTTCTACAATCTGACGGGCCACAAGCCGACGTCTTATTACGACTATCTGACCACCAAAGGAGTGAGCGGCGAGACCGGTCTTGAAGAGCTTTGGAAGGGCAACCTTTGGAAAAAAGGCGCTGACGCTATGCAAGATGCAACCAAGGGCTAAGCGTTCAACTCAGCACGTGGTTTGTCGCAGCCAATGCAACTGGCGGGGTGCGATCCAGCGCTTCTGACACCGAAATTTCAATCGTGCGGCACATCGCGTCCAACGGCAGCCCGTTCTGCAGATTGCGGAACGGGTGCTCCAATTCGTTAGTAACCGCTTGAAGGCCAAAGAACACATAGGCCACAACAGCCGCAAATACCGGAGCAAACCAACCCGTCGCCTCGATCAGCGCGAAGGGCAGTAGCCAGCAGTACAGATACGTTGTCCGGCGGACCAGCAGGGAATAGACAAACGGCAAGGGTGTCGTGAAGATCCGTTCACACCCCGCTTGTGCCAATGCCAGCGAAGACAGTGTCTGCGAGATCGTCATCTGGCCAAACCCGCTTATTGCATCCTCCTCGATCAGTTTGGCAATATTATCGGCAATTGACCGTAACGCTGCATCTGCGGGGTTTTTTTGCGCGTTCATTGCCTCAGCTTTTTCTTCGCCGACCCAGCCAACGATATCAGTCTTCACATCGACTCCACGCAAGAACCCACGGTGCAAGTGCGCAAAGGCGACGGCGCACGAGAGTATCTGTTCGCGGTCCTCACCCTTGCCGACAAAGATACACATGTGCCGCCCCAGATTGCGCACATCAGCGATCATTGCACCCCAGAGCTTACGGGCTTCCCACCAACGATCATAAGCCGCATTGTTACGAAACCCGAGGAACAGTGAGAGTGCGACACCAAATATTCCCATCGCTCCGATGGAGATATGCGGTAAGGTCACAACGTACTGATCCAGTAGCATTACGACGACTGAAAGAAGAGCGATGCCGATGATCCTGCCAATGATTCTGGGCACGACAGAGCCTTGCATCACAAAGAACAGTTTTAGCGTTGAAGGGTGTTCTCTGACGATCATTTGGAAGTCCCATTGTCATTTGCGATCATATCTTCCGTCTTTCCCAAACCCTCGCTGAGATGATCCAGAAGCAGCCGCACTTTGGGTGAAAGGTGGCGATTGTGCGGGTAGATCGCCCAAATACCGTCATCGGGCGCACAGAAATTTTCAAGAATCGGTACCAAACGCCCTGCCGCAATATCAGCATGAACATAATAGTCTGGCAGTTGGATAATGCCGATGCCTTTAAGCGCGGCATCAACCAGTGACCAACCACTGTTACAACGAATGTTGCCTTTAACGCGGATGTGGCGGGGCTTACCTTTTTCCTGAAACCGCCAGGTGTCCAACGTTCCTTGCAGGCAATTGTGTTGATCCAGCTCGGACAGCGTATATGGCGCGCCATGCCCCGCAAGATAATCCGGTGATGCGCAAACGTGATGGGTGCGGGATGCCAACCGTTTGGCCATCATCGTGCTGTTATCCAACTCCCCCAAGCGGATTGCCAAATCATAGCTTTCTGCCACCAGATCAACCATCTGATTGGTCAACGTCAGGGTCACAACCAACTCGGGATAGCACGCTACAAAATCGTTGATCAGCGGAGCAATCCTGCTCTCGCCGTAAGTCACTGGCGCGGTCATGTTAAGCCTGCCTTTGGGCGTTTGATTTAGGTCGGTTACTGCACGCTCCGCCTCTGCAAGCCCATCAAGCACCTGTCGGCAGTGGTTGTAATAGATTTGCCCCGTATCAGTGATCGAAACCTTGCGGGTGGTTCGATAGAACAGCTTGACTCCCAGTCGCGTCTCAAGCGCCCCAATTTGGCGGCTAACTTGCGCTGTGGATATTCCCAAGCGGCTGGCGGCAGCGGTGAAGCTCTCTGTTTCAGCGACCGCGACGAATTCTGAAACACCTTCCCAGATAGCCAACTGCGCTTCCTTCCATATCGCCTCAAACAAACCAACTATTACCATACAGTAATAGTCAATTGCGAAATAGACCAATTATCTTGCCTCGGAGATAGTGTAAATCACAATTCAGAAACCCCACATCATAGCAAAGTGAGCCAAGATGACCGACATAATCAAATCCAAAGCCGCCGTCGCTTGGGCCGTAAACCAACCGCTCTCAATCGAAGAGATTGACGTGATGCCGCCGCAGGCAGGCGAAGTGCGCGTGCGGATCGTCGCCACTGGCGTGTGCCACACAGATGCGTTCACCCTGTCAGGCGATGATCCCGAAGGTCTGTTCCCAGTAATTTTGGGCCATGAAGGCGGAGGCATTGTCGAATCCATCGGTGAAGGCGTGACTAGCGTTGCCGTGGGCGATCATGTGATCCCGCTCTACACACCTGAATGCGGTGAGTGTAAATTCTGCAAGTCCGGCAAAACCAACCTCTGCCAGAAAATCCGCGAAACCCAAGGCAAAGGCCTGATGCCCGATGGTACCAGCCGGTTCTACAAGGACGGCAAGCCAATCCTACACTACATGGGCTGCTCGACTTTCTCGGAATACACCGTGCTGCCCGAAATCTCGCTGGCCAAGGTTAACCCTGAAGCCCCGCTGGAAGAAGTTTGCTTGCTCGGCTGCGGCGTCACCACCGGCATGGGCGCTGTGATGAACACAGCCAAGGTCGAAGAAGGCGCAACCGTTGCTATCTTTGGCATGGGCGGCATCGGGTTGTCGGCTGTCATTGGGGCGGCAATGGCCAAGGCTAGCCGGATCATCGTGATCGATATCAACGAAAGCAAATTCGATCTGGCCCGCAAACTGGGAGCGACCGACTTCATCAACCCGAAGGACCACGACAAACCGATCCAAGACGTGATCGTGGAGATGACAGATGGTGGAGTTGACTACTCGTTCGAATGTATCGGCAACGTCAATGTCATGCGTTCGGCGCTTGAATGCTGTCACAAGGGCTGGGGTGAATCCGTGGTGATCGGCGTTGCCGGTGCCGGTCAAGAAATCTCGACCCGTCCTTTCCAACTGGTCACTGGCCGTGTCTGGCGCGGCTCTGCTTTCGGCGGCGTAAAGGGCCGTTCCGAGTTGCCTGATTATGTCGAGCGTTACATGCAGGGCGCATTCAAGTTGAATGACTTTATCACCCACACAATGGGCCTTGAGGACATCAACGAAGCGTTCAAGCTGATGCACGAAGGCAAAAGCATTCGCACTGTCATCCACTTCGACAAGTAAATGAGCAGATCGGTTGCGCCTCTTAGGGCGCGACCGCCACTTCAAAACAACAGGTGCGGCATGTCACTCGAAAACACGAGCGTTAACAAGAATTTCGGCGGGTGGACCAAGCATTACGCCCACCGTTCAACGACCTTGAATTGCGACATGCGGTTCGCAATCTATTTGCCGCCGCAGACCGCGAAAGGGCAAAAGGTACCTGTGATCTACTGGCTGTCTGGGCTGACCTGCACTGATGAGAACTTCATGCAGAAAGCCGGTGCCCAACGCATGGCCTCAGAACTTGGCATTGCGATCGTCGCCCCAGACACCAGCCCGCGCGGCACAGATGTCGCCGATGATGATGGGTATGATCTGGGTCAGGGTGCTGGATTTTATATCAACGCGACACAGGCACCGTGGAACCGACACTACCGCATGTACGACTATGTGCTGAACGAACTACCGCAACTGATCGAGGCGACTTTCCCGGTTAGCAACAAACGTTCAGTCTTCGGCCACTCCATGGGCGGTTATGGCGCGCTTGTTCTGGCATTGCGCAATCCTGAACGGTTTCAATCCGTCTCGGCATTCAGCCCGATTGGAAACCCAGTCAATTGCCCTTGGGGCCAAAAGGCTTTCAACGCCTATCTGGGCAAGGACAGCGCCACATGGGCCGACTATGATGCAAGTTTGTTGATGCGTAATGCGGTTGGGGCTGTTCCCGCACTTGTTGATCAGGGAGAGGCCGATGATTTCCTGGAAGAACAATTAAGGCCCGAAACGCTGGAAGCGGCTGCAAAGGCCAGTGGCTATCCTTTGCAGCTAAACCGTCGCGAAGGCTATGATCACAGCTATTACTTTATAGCCAGCTTTGTTGAGGACCACCTGCGGTTCCACGCGAGGCACCTTAACGCATAGCGCCAGAGGAGAAATCCAATGAGTAAGGCATTTACAAAAGAAGAAGATGGCACCGAAAATGTTAGGCTGGACGATCTTCCACAAAGCCCACATCCAAACTTGGTCACGCCATCAGGCCTTTCTGATCTCAATACTCGGCTGGTTGATCGTCGGTTGCATCTGGTAAAGCTGCGCGAGAAGCCGGACGAAATCGACCGAAAGCTGGCAGTTGCTGTAATCGAGAGAGACATTCGCTTTCTTGAAGGGCGGATCAGCAGGGCGATCCCGATTGATCCGGAAAGCCACCCAAATGGCATCGTAGCCTTTGGCGCAGAAGTCGACGTTCTCAACGAGGACGACCAACAGCTGACATTCAAAATTGTCGGCGAGGACGAAGCGGACCCTGCGCGCGGCCTCATTGCTCCTTACTCACCGCTTGGCGTCGCTCTGTTAGGTGGTGAGCTAGGTAGTTCGGTGGAGTGGCATAAACCCACCGGTTCCGTTGATCTAGAAATTGTCGCAATACGGTTTCAGTAAAAACATCAGCAACTCATGGTGTTTCAGGTTCTTCAATCTCCAGAACAAAGGACGATGGATAGGCTGCCGAAGTCGCAGAGTAATGTCCTTTTGTTGACCGCATCGTGCGCTTGTCCAACACCAACCTCAAAGCAGAAAATAAACCGAGGACAAACAGAACTAAGCCAATAAACAAGAACAGTCCCCCTTCGCGACCACCAGCCATAAATCCTGATGCTGCCAAAGGGCCGATGGTTGCTCCAATGGAGAACGCCAAAAGTAATCCACCACTTGTTTCCACCATGCGTGAGTTAGGTACGCTGTCGTTCGCATGTGAAATACATAGTGCGTAAATCGGAATCATAAGCGCACCATGGAAAACGGCCAGACCGAATGTCGCAATGCCTGAAGGCGCCATGTCAAACCCGATAAGAAGCCCTGTCATGACAGTTCCGACCGATACAACCGAAATCACGTACCTTCTGTCGATCGTGTCTGAAATCCATCCAAGTGGCCATTGTGACAAAGTGCCACCAAGAACAAAGGCTGCCATCAAAAGGGCGATGTCGACGGTAGCCATTCCGCGTTCTTGTGCGAAAACAGGACCCAGAGACCAAAATGCGCCTTCAGCCATGCCCGCAAGCAGGCACCCGACAACGCCTGCCGGTGAGGTGCGGTACAGCTTGCGCAAGTTTAACCGCGACGATGGAATCGGCGTGGGCGTCGGTGTTGGTGTCAGGCTGAGTGGAACGATCGAAAGACAAATCAGGATCGCCACGATTAAAAACAATGTTGAGGCGCGGGTATCGTACGAGTTCACCAACAGCTGTCCGGCCATTGTCACAATATTCGTCACGATGATGTATGCTGAAAGTACCCGACCCCTATTGGCGTTGGAGGATGCGTCATTAAGCCAGCTTTCAACGACGATATAGAGGACAGCCAAACAAATCCCGCTTACGACGCGCAGAGCGCCCCAAAAAACAGGATCTACGTTCAGAGGAAATGCCAGCAATGTCGCTGTCAGCAGTGCAGTCAATCCAGCAAATGCACGGACATGCCCCACCGCCATGATTAGCTGGGGACCGATAAAACACCCAACCGTGAAGCCGCCGAAGTATGCGGTGCCCAACATGCCGATGAGCGTGGTGGAATACCCTTCCTGCCCTGCGCGAATGGGCATGAGTGTCTGAAACAATCCGTTGCCAGAGAAAAGTAGCCCGGCACATAGTAAAATCGTACAAATTGAGACCAATGACGAAGTTTGCAGTTTCTTCGTCATACCGGAGTGCCTTTTTAATTCGAACGATGTGTCTCAACTGCTAGTATTGAGCATTAAAACTGTCCATGCACATGTTATGCCAGCAGCATCGACGCTTATAGATGAGGGGAAACCAATCCTCCCGCAAGTCTTGCCGCTGCCTCAAAATTCAATCCGATATTCATAAGCGCGCTTATACTTATTTGACCCTTTGTTCGGTCAGCCGTCCCATCAGAAATCACGATTGTTTGGCAAGTGTTTGAAGCCTGCCAAGTAAGGCTATCACATCTTCCGGCGTTCTCGATTTTGCCGTCGCCCACATGCTGGCGCCAATTTTTGGATCAACGAAAGCTGCCGTTTTTCTTGGATTAAGCCACAGTATAGCCAACTCCGATGTTTCCCAAACGTAGACCAAACCAACGATGCTCTTCCCATCCGGTCCGATGAGCCGCGCAATGGGCGTTGCTTCGTCATTCAAATGGGGCACTCTTCAATTCACTCTTGTCTGCTGGTCGGAAATCGAGCCGCCGATTAGCAGCTTGGGTTTGGTCATATTGGGGGTTAGGTCAACTTAAAGGTTAAAAAAATTCAGGAATATAGCCTGCTTCCTTAAAGAACCCCATTTTTGAGGGATCCTCCCATCGGCGTGGATAAACATCTGACTAAAAATACGGTCACAGTCCTCACCCAACCCTCACGTGCAATTTCACTTCATCACTCGCCAATTATGGCGCTCAACAGCAATTTGGAAAATTTTCGCCCAAAGACAATAGTCTAGGATGCGAATGTAGAATATATTGCGTGGCTAAATACTCTACATCCGGGCTCTGCCTTAGGCATGAAGCTACGGGTACAACTTGGTCTAAATATTCAGGAGGCGCGCCGATCCAAAGGGTTCAGCCAAGAAACCCTTGCGCATCGCGCGGACATTGATCGCGGCTATATTGGCAAGATCGAGAACGCAAAGCATGCCGCGTCGATCGATATGGTCGAAGCGATTGCGGAGGCATTGGGCATTGAGGCACGAGACCTTCTCAATCCCAGATTCTGAGTGCTTTTCGACGGGCCCCTGCATTCCAAAACTATGGCCCAACCAATCCATGGAACTTTCCATACTCTTCGCTGACTTCACGCGCTTCCTGAAACGCGCGCGCCCGTTCGTCGTCAAGGCAGCGGAAAAAGCTCTGAATGTCCTGAATGTAGGCCTCAAAGTCGTTCCGGATGAGGTCTGCGTATTCTTGAACAGCTTGCGGATCGCTTGGAACGAAGGGTCGTGAGGGCGCAAAGCAGGTTTCTGCTAACGCATCACCAGCCAAAAATATGAGAGAAGCTATAACTGGGACGTAGCGATTACGCTGCATTCGAGTGCGCCAAAACAACCATGTAACCTTGAAAGAATCCACTTTGCATGCCTAATGGGTGCGCGACCACAGTACAGCCGCATCACATAAATATACCTTGCGGACAATTATATACTATCGTATCTCTAGGCTTCAAGTAGGAATGCCTAGCGTAGCGTCTTTAAAGAAAGCGTGAACCGGGCCATGAACTGGGAAGTCGAAGCACCAAATGTGGTCACGGAGGCTAGATTCCGCGAACTCGTGGAAAGCGGCTATAGCGCCGAAATCTTGTGCCAGGAATCTGCGCACAAGAAAGGTCCAAGCTATTACGGCATCTGGATCATGCGCGCTGTCAGTGATGACGGCGTGGAAAAACTCTTGGTTACTGCGCGGACCCGCACAACCCACAACGACATCAAAATCCGCGAATTCAAAACAATCACTGGAGTCGTATCGTTCCTTGTTGGAATCGGCTTCTCGCATGCCGATGTCCCGCTCGAAGAGGGCCAGCGGACCACGCATAAACTCATTGCACCCGTCAAAGGCAGCAGCAACTAGCCTTCTTTTTATATGGCTGCTTGCGCCACATGCTTCAGCCCAAATGGTACTAGTCATGGAGAGCGACGGCTCGCTGACCGCGACGCAATCTCAAAACTACTTTGCTCGGAACTACAACGACGGCGTAGGCCAAGGCTCGGCGACCGATGCGCTCGCGATATATGGCGAACCTGATGTTGTCGCAGCAACAGAAGTAATCCGCACCGCCGCCATCGCGCTGCGTACTCCCCTGCCCCGCACCGCAGTTTTAAAGGCCATCGAAACCACAGCGTTGCGCTATGGTGGCCACCCCGGTCTGCGCCGCTCGGAACTTTCGGTCTCAGATTGGCTCATCCTCTTCCGCGCCAACATAGAAATCGAAAGCGCCTATCGGCAAAGTGCTATTTCCAGCGCTGGTGCCATTGGCCTTGGACAGTTGATGGCTGCAACCGCTCGCGATCTTGGCGTTGATCCCAGCGATCCGCTGCAGAACCTTGACGGTTCGGCCCGCTATCTCGCGATGATGCTCCAGCAATTCGGCGACCCGCGTCTTGCGTTGGCAGCCTACAACGCCGGCGCCGAAGCCGTGAGGCAGTACAACGGCATCCCCCCTTACCGAGAAACCCAAAATCATGTGGCCCGCGTCATGGCGGTCGTCGCTCGACTGGAAGGAACAAACCCATGAGATTCAACCCGTCATTCTTCGTCGCTGTTTTAGCAGCTTTTGTACTCATGGCTGAACCCGCACTTGCGCAAAGCATCGACCTCTCCCCAATTCAAAGTTTGCTACAGGGCATCGTCGATGCCCTGACCGGCCCCCTTGGCGTCGTCATCGCTACACTGGCCGTGCTTGGCGTCTTCCTGAGCTGGTTCTTCAACATCATCGATCTGCGCCAAGCCCTCTGGGTACTCGTCGGCATCGCCGGTGTTGCGGCGGCCCCCACAATCGTCGCTGCGGTCTTTGCTGGTGGCTGAGCGCTCTCCTCTCTTTCTTGGCCTTGTGCGCCCACCCAAGCTTCTGGGCCTGCCCATCATGTATGCGATGGTCTGGCTCTTCGGCTCGGTGCTGCTGTTCGTATGGGTCCAGCACATCGTGATCCTTGGGGTTGCGATCGTGCTCTATCCCGTCCTTTGGAAAGCGGCCGATTGGGATCCCCGCTTTATCGACGTGATGATGACGGCGCTGCAGGAAACACCGCCCACCCGAAACCGGCAAGTTCATGGCGGCGACAGCTATGCCCCGTGATGGAACGAGCGACGAAGCCGTCGATACCCGCACTTTGACACCGACCTGGTACGCGCGGGAAACGCGCCTCGCGCATATGCTGCCCTATGTCAGCTTGGTCGATGACCAAACGGTGCGTACGCGGGTGAACGAATTATTCCAATGCATCCGCTTGGATGGGGTCAACAGTTATACAACCGACGATGCCTACCTCGACAAGGTCACGTCCCTCTTTGCCCGTATCGTCGCCCAGCTAGGTCCAGAATTCAGCTATTATGTACATAAGGTCTCAAAAGCGATTGCACCGGAACTTGAACCAGTCGCCGCCGAGAGCTTTGCGGGCGAAGTGGATCACCAGTGGCGCGAGAAGCTGGCGACAAGCGGGCTGCGCGACAAAACACTGACTCTTACAGTCATGCACCGTCCGCCGTCCAAGAGTTTTCTTCCATTTCTCAATCGCAGCGCACCTGAGCGCTTCAAAGAAGAGACTCAAAAACGCCTTCGACGGCTGAACGAGGCCGTGAATGTTTTCGCGTCAGGACTGGCTGATCTCAAACCGCGCGTGTTGTCGGCGAAACCTGGCGAGCTGGTTGGGTTCCTCGGGGCGCTCAATACCGGTCAAGAACTGCCGCTCTTTCCGGCGAGCACTTACGGTTTCCTGTCGTTTAACGTGGCCAACACCCGCGTGACGTTTTTAGAGGATCACTTTGAGCTTTCAGAAGGCGTTGTTGGCCACCGCTACGGCAAGAGTTTCACCATCGGTGAATATTCCGAGGCCACATCCTGCACGATGTTCGACATGCTCAATCTGCCGGTCGATATGATCGTCACCCATTCGTTCACGCCAATCAATTCCAACCTCATGGCCGGACGGATCAAGCGCCAGAAACGACAGATGCAGGCGTCACAGGACGCTGCCTTGTCACTGATGGAAGCGCTGGACATCGCCGCCGATGATCTTGAAGCCAAACGCCAAAGCTTTGGTGAACACCACATGGTCGTAACCATCTTCTGCGACACGCTGGATGAGCTGCAGACTCTGAGCGCCGAAATCGTCAATGCGGCCGCAGCCGAAGGCGTGAAGATGATTGGTGAGCGGGTTGCTGCCAAGGCGCATTATCTCAGCCAGCACCCCGGCAATCAGCCCAAGCGCGTTCGCGCCAGTGCCATCACCAACCGCAACTTTGCGGATTTCGCCGCGTTCCACCGCACACAACTCGGCAAAGAGGCGAGTGATGTGCCCTGGGGCAAGGTGATCACCATGCTCCCCACGCCTGAGCAAAGTGCTTATCGGTTTTCTTATCACGAGCAAGGCAGCCCAGACAAAGAGCCGACCAGCGGACACACCTTAATTATGGGGAGGCCCGGATCCGGTAAATCCGTCCTGTCCGCATTTCTCATGACCCAAGCCCGCAGGGCGGGTGCGCGGATCTTCGTCTTTGATTACCGACTTGGTATGGAGATGGCGGTCCGCGCCAATGGGGGCAGCTATGCAGCATTGAAGGCTGGACAAGCCACCGGCCTCAACCCGCTTTGGACCGAGGTGGACGATCGCGGCACGGCTTGGCTCTCGGACTGGCTGGCCACCCTGCTCTACCGCGCGGACAAGCCGCTGACGCCCGTTCAAACCAACCGTATCCAAGAGGTCGTGCGCCAGAACGCGAACGCCACTGATCCAGCTTTGCGTAATTGGAAAGACTTTGCCTCGCTCTTTGTCTCCACCGATGATGGCGGCGATTTGCACCAGCGACTGCTCGAGTGGACCAGCGATGGTCGCTATGGCTGGATATTTGGCCAATCCTTGGAAGACACGTTTTCTCTCGAAGACGACGTCGTTGGCTTTGATCTGACTGGCATTCTGGATTCTGAGTCCGAGAAAGAACGGATGGCCGTGCTCAGCTACCTGTTCCGCCGCGTTGAACGTGAAATCGAAGATCGCCGTCCCACCATCATTGTTATTGATGAGGCCTGGAAAGCCCTCGACAACGCTTATTTTGCAGAACGCCTGTCCAATTGGCTGGTGACAGCCCGCAAACAAAACACCGTCGCGGTGATGATGACGCAATACGCCAGCCAATTGGAACGCACCCGGACCGGCAAGACCATCGTCGAAGCGGTTCCGACACAAATCCTGCTTCCCAACATCCGCGCCCATGCGTCCGACTACGCGATGCTGAACCTCTTTGAGAAAGAACTCGACGTATTGCTGAACACGGGCAGCAATTCGCGGCTGGCACTCATTCGTGACGACCAAGGATCGATCGTCGTTGATGCCGATTTCAGTGCGCTTGGCCACAACCTCACTATTCTCGGTGGCATGGAAAAGGGCGAAGCCCTTGTTGGTGCTGACTACCGCGACCGTCCTGATTTCTGGAGACTGCTATGAAACGCACTTTGACCCTTCTCGCCGTACTCGGCGTCCTCGCCTCCTGCGCACAATACCAAGAGCCTCAAGCCAACTGCTTTACGTTCTTGGCTGCCGTTGCACCTGTAGGACCGGACTGTCTCTTCACCCCAATCGACGGGTCGGAGGGTGACATTGCTATCTAAGCTCGCTCATATCCTCTGCGTATCTCTGCTGCCCGGTCTCGTCTTCGCTCAAGGCGTGCCAACGGTCGACAACGGTCTGACCGCACGCGACATCGTGGAAACCGGTGATCGTGAAGTCGATCTTGCGACCCAAGCTGACAAGCTATCCGTGCGCGAACTCATCGCCGAGATCGAGCGCGAACAACTGGAAACGCTGGCGCGTATCCTCAATGCCCAATCAAGCTTTGGCGGCCAAGGCCTGCCCGCGATGGTGTCTGGTTTGGAAGCTGGCAGCGGTGATCCCAACCGGTCGGTGGAGGCAGTCTATGGCTCAAGCGAGGTTGATCCCAATCCCGCGGGGACGCAGATGTTTGGCGATGCGGCCCAGAATATCGAACACCTCATTATCCGCGTTGCGCAAGAGACCAGCGGCTTTGCGGGTGTCGGGCGCGCCGGACTTTCTCCCGTCCAATGGCGCGCCCTTCTGCAGGCCCTAATCTGGCAGGAAAGTCGTTTTACCATCGGTGCGCGTTCTCCCGTTGGCGCATTTGGCCTGACCCAAATCATGCCGGGCACCGCGAGCGACCTTGGGATCAATCCAGAATACTACGATAGCCCTTACCTACAGGTGCATGGCGGCGCGCGATACTTGGCCACGCAACTCAACACCTTTGACGGCAACATCATCAACGCGCTTGCTGCGTACAATGCGGGGCCGGGTCGCGTGTTTGAATACAGCGGCGTGCCCCCGTTTCGCGAAACCCAGCACTACGTCACTGTCATTCCCGAACGCTACAATCTCTATCTGAGCCGCATCGGAGGCATTGAGGCCTTGGGCACAATCGATCCGGCTCTACTGGCCAATGCCAATCTCTCGATCACGGGGCACGGCGTTGCTTTCTACGGAAACAATTCCCCTGCCGCGATCCGGCAAGCCGCCCTTCGTATCCGCGATATTGTCGAGCGCATTTCCGAAACAGAGGATGTGCAAGAAAGCGTGGCGCTCAACACCTATGCCCGCGCCGAACTGGTGCGCCTCGTCTCCGCCCGCATCCGGCTGCAGGCCGCACGCACCCGCGTGTTGTCCGCAGAAGAACTGGCACAGGCCAGCGCACGCATGGCGGAAGATGCCTTCATGGAATTTACGATCAGGGAGATTGATTGATGGGACATTTACTCATGAGGACGGCCTTGGCCACAACGCTTGGGATTGGTTTGCAATTGGGCACCCTTTCTCCCGCCCTTGCCCAAGGTGTCCCCGTGGTCGACACCCAAAACATTGCTCAAAATATCCAGCAGCTAAGGCAGATGATCGAAGACGAGATTCTGCAAAACGAACAGCTGACCCAGTTGCGCGAACAGCTGGCCACACTCACCGACCAACTTGCGGAACTGCAACGCACCTATGAGGCCCTGACCCGTCTTGCCGAACTGCCGGAAATAATCCGCACTCAAATGGAGGATGAACTCAACGGCCTCCTCGACCAAGAGTTCGGCGACATTATCGCGACGATTGAGGCCATCAAGAACGGCGACTTTTCCCGGTTGTCTGGATCAGGCGCAGGCGAGATTGAAACCCAGATGGACCGCGTTCTGGCCGATCTTGGATTTGATGACGACACGCTGTCCGAAATGGCCAGCAGCGGGAACGCGAGCGCCAACCGGATTGCGACCCAAGCCACGACGGGCGCGCTGGTATCAGCCGCAGCGCAAAACAGCTACGGCGATGCAGGCCAATCGCTTGAGCGCGTCGATCGCTTGGTGGGGCTTATCGATGACATGGATGAGTTGAAGGAAAGCGTCGATCTCAACACGCGCGTGACGGCAGAACTTGCGATTGCGCTTGTTGCCATGTGGCAGCTTGAAGCGATCCAGACGGTTGGGGACGGCACGGGCGGCGTGATTGATGCCGCCACCATCGCCGAAGAACAGCGGTTCATGGATTTCACCTTGCCTGATCTCAGTGCTGATTAAGGTGTGATGCGTGGTGAGTGAACAAGAAATTATTGAAGAAGAACTGGTCTACGGCGCGCTGCGTCGCGAACGTCTTTGGCAACGTCTTGGCTTGATTGGCCTCATCTTTGGCATTCTTGGGTGTCTGAGTGCTGCCGCCGTCGCAATCCTCGATTTCGATCCTCCGCCCGTCGTTGTCCCTTACGACCCATCGACTGGCTTTGCACTGCCAGAAGCCTCAGTCGGAGCAACGACGGTCACAGAGAACCAAGCCATCATTGAGGCGGAAGTCTTCCGCTATATCAATGACCGCGAGGTCTATAACCAACTCGACAATGATGTGCGGGTCAGAAGTGTACTGCGCCGCTCTGATGGCGCGGCCGAAGCTTCTCTGCGCCAAATCTGGAACAGTGCAAATGCGGATTATCCGCCAACGCTTTATGGCACAAGTGGCCGGTTGGATGTCGAAGTCCTCAGCATCAACCGGATCGGCATCAATCGCGCCACGGTCCGTCTGCGCAAGCGCCTCAACTCTATCAACGGCGTCCAAACTGGTCTCTTCACCGCCACCCTTCTCTTTGAGTTCCGCCCTGAGGCCAGCCGTTCCATCGATCAGGTTTGGACCAATCCCTTTGGCTTCACCGTGCTGGAATATTCCATCCGTTCCGACAGATTGGAGAACTAATGCTCTTCTGGAATTCACTACAAAATTACTCGTTGCTAATGTCCCGAGAGCGCGCTGCGCGGCAGGGTATTGGCAACACTACGCATTTCCGAAACGCATGTTTGTACCGAGTATCCTTCGTAGCACTTCTACTCTTGCTCCTTCCCAGCCATACCTTTGCCGAGGCCATCCCACGTGGCGGACCCAATGACAGTCGCGTTCGATTGGCGACATATCAAGAAGCGCAGGTCTATCGACTCAACGTCTCCCTCACACATGTGACAACGGTGGAGTTCGGTGAGGGCGAAAGTATCCGCTCCATTATTGCAGGCGACACTGAGGGCTTTGAGATCGACGGTGTTCCCGGCGGTCAGGCCTTCGCGATCAAACCTGTCGCACGCGGCGTCCATACCAACGTGACCGTCTATACCAACCGCCGCAGTTATTATTTCAACGTGCAAGAGACACAAAGCCCCACCTTCTATGTGGTCCAGTTTCGCTATCCTGATGATGAGGCGAGGCCTACTCGCGCAATTGCCCAGCAAGCCCCCAACTATAACTATGGGGCGAGCTCACAGTCCGAGTTCACCCCGACGCGCGTTTGGGATGATGGGACGTTTACGTATTTTGCGTTTCCCCGAAATGCGCCGGTGCCAGCCATCTTCCGATACTCCAGCGGCCGCGAGCGCACGGTAAACACGCAGGCCGTCGAGGACGGTGTGATCCGCGTCTCAGGCGTGAACACGCAGTGGGTGCTGCGTCTCGGGGATGAGCTAGTCTGCATTCAAGCAACCCCACCAGCAGGGGCGTCATCATGAGCGATACAGGGGACGCAGAGCTGGAGAAACGCCTCGCCGCACTAGAAAAGGGCGGAAATCGCGGGGGTTCACCTACGGCTAGACGCTCGCCCCTTCTTGCCCTCATCGTCGTCGCACTCCTTGGTGCAGGTGGCGCCGTTCTCTACATGGTCTCCGGACCAGATGAAGAAACGGCTCTGCCAACAGCCACACCTGATGTGTTTCAAAATGAGGGTGACGGCTTTGGTGCAATCGAGGCCATACCTCCACCCCCTGCCCCGGAAACGCAAATTGTCGTCGCCCCGGCTGCGCCGAATGAGCCCAACGCGGAGCTCCTCGCGCAACTTGCTGCCCTTCAGGCCCAGATCGAGGAATTGCGCAACGCTCCGGAACCAGTGGTAGAAGAAGACACGGCTGCTGCGGACGCCATTGATGGGCTCACAGCTCAGATCGCGGCCTTGCAAACTGCGTCCCAAGCAGCCCAACAGCTGTTTCAGGACGAATTGGCGGCACGAGACCGCGAGCTGGAACAAATCCGTATGGACTTGGAGTTGGCCCAACTTGAGGCCAATCGGCCAGTGCCTGCGCCGGGTCCTATCGGACCGTCCGAGGAAGACCTCCTTGCGCGGGAGGCAGAACGGTCGCGCCGTGAAGAGGAAGCACGCCGCATGGCTGATCTTGAGCGTCGCGCAGCAGAAGAACGCGCGTTTCAGGATCGCCGCGTTACCTCCCCTACAATTGCATTTGGCGGAACATCAGGCGCGAATGAGACACCGCTTACCGAGCGCACATTTGGCGAAGTGACTGACTTTGTTCTTAACGGCGCGTTACCGACCTCCGTTACGCAAGCACAGGTGATTGCCAACCCTTCAAACACCATCATTCAAGGCACGATGATTCAGGCTGTCATGGAAACCGCACTCGACAGCTCCCTGCCCGGCCAGGTCCGCGCGGTCGTCTCAGAGGATGTCTTCAGCTTTGACGGATCGCGCCTTCTTATCCCACGCGGGTCGCGGCTGATCGGGCGCTATCGCTCGGGGCTAGATATTGCACAGCAGCGCGTCACCATCGCTTGGGATCGAATAATTCTTCCAGACAATCAAACCATTCAGATCAGTTCCTTTGGTGGAGATGAATTGGGACGCTCCGGCGTCACTGGTTTTGTCGACACCCGCTTTGCGGAACGCTTTGGCTCAGCAGCTCTGATTTCGCTCATCTCGGCGGCCCCGAGTGCGGCGGCAGCCTCTGTAGATGACGAAGCCACAGCAGGTGTTCTTGAGGATGTTGGCGATGATCTGGCCGATGCTACTGACAGCGTGATCAGCGACTATCTCTCCATCGGTCCCGTTATCTACGTCGACCAAGGTGCCCGCGTCACCGTCATGGTCGACCGCGATCTAGAGATATTTTGATCCTATGTCGCTGAGCTATCTTCAAACCTCACTTGATAAGCTAGACGCCGCGTCCCGCGACGATGTCATCGAGATTTGTATCAATCCGGACGGCACCTGCTGGGGTGAATTCCAAGGCGATCACTTCATGCGTTTGCTGGATCAGCGGCTATCGGAGACTGCCATTAAAGATCTGGGCAATCAGATTGCCTCCAGCGCAAACACCACCTTGAGCAAGGACAGGCCAATTGTGTCGGTCTCGATTGCCTACAAAGACCGCCCGATCCGCGCGCAGGTTATCACGCCGCCTGCTGTCATGTCGGCCATGTCGATCAGCTTGCGGTTCTTCTCAAGCCTTTCTCTCGATAAAATTGAGCTGTCGTTTCTGTTTGGCAAGGAGCGCAAACTCGAAGAACTGCGGCAGGAGAAAACCCAACAATTGCGCGCAGTCGTGGCATCCGGCGTGATCGACGATGCGCTGGCCTTTTGCGTTGAGAATAGGCTCAACATGATCGTCTCGGGTGGTACGTCGACAGGCAAAACCGTGGCAGCCCGCAAAATTCTCTCCCATGTCAGCGCGCAAGAGCGGATCATTACGATCGAGGAGGCCGCCGAGCTTCTGCCCGCTCAACCAAACGTGGTGACGCTTATCGCCAATCGCGATGCAGCGTTCCAAACCGCAGACGTGCTTCTCACGGCGACGCTCCGCATGCGGCCGGATCGGATTATTCTCGGCGAGGTGCGCGGCAAAGAGGCCATGACCTTCCTGGAGGCCATCAACACGGGTCACGGCGGATCAATGACCACGCTACATGCCGAAACCCCGCAACTGGCGGTGCAGAGATTAGCGATCGCGGCCCTCAAAACAGAAATCCCGATGACCTATGCGGACATGGTTCGATACATCGAAAATTCCATCGACGTAATTATCCAAACCGGGCGTCACAATGGCGCGCGCGGCATCACAGAATTCTACCTCCCCGGCCAAGAACAGATTGGAGCATTGGCATGACAACCTATGAATACGAGATCCTGTCGTTCCCGATGGATCGTAAAAACAGCCTGATCGAAATGCAGGCAGCATTGAATGCGAAGGGCCAGATCGGGTGGGAGGTCGTCTCAATCAGTTCGTCCGAATTTGCCAATATCGGGCACACGGCTTTCCTGAAACGTGAGTCTTCCGAATGCGCAGATGTTGGAGGCCAAGGGTGAAGCATCGTATTGTCCGTCTAACTTGGCTCACGATTGTTCTGGGCCTGATTGCGCCACCCTTGCTGGCGGAACGCAATCTGATCCCCAGTCTCGAGGGCATTCCGGATGTCTGCTCTGAGCGCCCAAACGAGCCCGATTGGATGGAAAACATGGCGCTGCGAGACGCCTACCAACGCGTCTTGGTCCAGGACATCTATCGAGCACAGAACATGGGGCGGGTCGTAGACACAGGTTCCTGCGACTGCGCCACACGCTTCCCAACTTGGGACGAAGCCGAAGTCACCTTCCGAGAGAACCATGCGGATGCGGACCGTTCAGACATGCTGCAAGCCTCGGACATCTACAACCGCCGCGCAAATGAACTTCGATCTCAGGCCAAAGCGATCTGCGAAGCCGCAGGCAATTGGTAGGGACATCCTGAAATGAGCGTTGTCACCTACTTCGTTGAAACCTCCCAAGGCTATCTCGACACCGCCGCCGAGACACAGTTCGGATCTGTTGCCGCAACGGTGGGGACGCTTCTCGTCCTTGGAACTACGGTTGTCGTAATCTTCGTGTTCCTGAACATGATCTATCAGTACAAGGCGATGGACGGGCGAACGGCGTTCTGGCTAGCGGTCAAGATCGGACTCATCGGGATATTTGCGACCAATTGGGTGCAGTTCAACGCGCTGTCGTCAGCGATCCTGAACGGGATCGACAGTATAGCCGGCGCGCTTGTCGCATCCGTGGGCGGCGGCGTTCCCGGCCCCTCCGGCACCTTCGCAGAAGAGTTTGACCGGCTGATCGCAGAGCTTGGGGAATATCTGAATGCAGCAGGGTCAGAGTTAAACTGGATGGCGGGGGCCATGCTCGATATCGTTGGCGTGTTGATGCTGTCGCTATTGGGCGGGCTGGCTGCGTTTATCTTAGTCGCGTCGCGTCTGATGATCGCCCTGCTCATTGGAATCGCGCCTGTGATGATTTTCCTGACACTGTTTGATGTAACAAAAGACTACTTTGCGCGGTGGCTATCGGCGCTGATCTCTTTCGCGATATATCCGATTGTGGTGGCTGGTGTGTTTGCCACAATCACTGGCGTGTCTTCTGCACTTATTGGCGAACTGGGCGATCCTGAGGGTGCCACCAATATCGGTGCGCTGATTCCGTTCTTTATGATGGTGTTGATGGCCAAAGGGTTCATCGTCGCGACGCCGTTTATTGTGAGGGCAATTTCCGGCAACATCATGATGCCAGCCTTATCTGGCGGCATGGCCGGAAGCTATGGGTTTGCACGAGCCGCCATGGGTAATCAGCAAGCCTACAATCGCTATCTTGTAGGGGGCGCCAGCGGGGCCGAATACGCCGCACTCAGAGCGCGTCAGATGTTTGGGGTGCAACAAATGCCTTATCGGCCGGGAATGGCCAATGTGACACCCACAGGGGGCAATCCATCGACGGGGACTGGATCGCAAATGCTGGCGCAGCTGGCGAGGCTTGGCAGATTGGGGAGACGATGAGCATGTCGGACCCAGACGCGGAAATCGTAATAAAGGAGCAGGCCGACCTATGGGCCATGTCGCATGGGTTTTCTGATGTAGACGAAATGAAGCAGTGGGGCGAGCAAATGGAACGTGAGCGACTTGCAAAACTTGAATTAAAAAAGGTGACCGGGAATGAACCAGAGTAGAGTAGCAGATCGGCTGGGTGGCTTTATCATCGGGCTTCCAACAGTGGCATTTCCCATATGGATAGCGGGTTGGTCGCCGTGGCTGGGCGTAATTACGACGACCCTGTTCTTGGTTGGAGCCGTGTCATACGTTTGCGGCGCTACGCCTAAATGGTTTCAACATGGCACTGCGAAGTGAGCGCAGCTAGACAACACCTTCCGATGACGCGTTTAACTCAATGTGTTGCTTACATGGGGTTCTGTTTAACACGTTGACCCTCTCGTGTCATATGAACGGATAATCTTTGACTGACTGGCAAGCAGCTGCCGCACCTTTCAAGAAATCGTGCAATATAGGCTGTTCTGGTAGGGGCAGGACTAAACGTTAGTGAAACCCGCCGTTCGTGCATGATGCAGCGAAAGAGGAAAATGAGCCCAACTTACCAAAATTCTGTTCTGCGGCGAACGGCAGCTATTGCTGGCGCGACACAAACCTTCAACAACAGGTTTGTTTTTGAACGGGACTGGTGGTGCCATCAGCAAAGGTGATTTTCTGGTTTTCCAAAAACGAGGAATTTTGGCACATTCGGAAAAGCCGCGGTGCGGGCACACCCAACGTTGCATCCCAACTTCATTCAAGTAGCATAAGAAGAAAGATAATATCGTGAAACGGTTTGAAACAATGACAGATCGACAAGGCGGCAATACAGCAACCACCCCGTCCGGAAAACCGAGAGCAGCCTCTCTTGGCCTTCGATTTCCGGGTGCCTCCGGTCGGCTGAACAGTATTACAGACGTTAAGGGGGTATCTGTAGGATACACCACAATCGTTGAAGGAGATGGACAACTCGTGGTTGGCAAAGGGCCGGTCCGGACTGGGGTGACCGCCATTTTGCCACGGCCTTTGGATCAGTTGTGCGCACCTGTCATGGCGGGTTTGTTTAGCCTGAATGGGAATGGAGAGCTAACGGGATCCCACTTTATTGAAGAAGTTGGGAAATTCTCGCTGCCAATTACCATCACGAATACCCACTCCTGCGGGGTGGCAAGGGACGCAACAATTCGATGGGCCGTCAAGCGGTTCCCTGAACACTTTTCCGATGACTTTGCTCTGCCTGTTGCTGCTGAAACTTACGATGGCTTTCTAAATGACATAAATGGCTTTCACGTCACGCAAGAACACGTCAGCGAAGCGATCAACAGTGCAGCCTCAGGCTCAATCGAAGAAGGAAGCGTTGGCGGAGGGACAGGTATGAAGTGTTTCGGCTTCAAGGCCGGTTCTGGCACCGCCTCACGCATCGTAGGCTTTGACGAAATGGACTACACTGTAGGAACCTTTGTGCAAGCAAACTTTGGCAGCAGGAAAGACCTGCGGATTTTGGGACACTCTATTGGTCAAAGACTGACAGACCCAAAGGTCGTTCAGAATTCTCCTGATCCGGACCTGAGTTCAATCATTGTTGTCATTGCAACTGATGCCCCGCTCTTGCCTCATCAGCTAAAGAGATTGGCGCGCCGCGCAACACTAGGCGTGGGCAATACAGGCGGCTTTGCGCGCCACGGCTCCGGCGATATTTTCATTGCATTCTCAACGGCGAATGGCGTTTCAAATTCCTATGCGCCCAAAAGGTTGCTCAACTTGACAATGATACCCGATGAACATCTGGACCCGTTTTTTGAGGCAGTGGTGCAATCAACAGAAGAAGCCATACTCAACAGCTTGATTGCCAACAGCGACATGGTGGGCCGCGACGAAAACTTTGTCCCTTCAATCCCTCATTTGGAAATTCGGAAGTTGGCGGAATCCGCGCGCTAGAGCGCACCTGCTTGGTTTTTGTGATTTTGGGCTCGTTACGGACTGCGCTGCATCCTCACCTACCTCCCAATAACCACCGTTTATTGAAAGGTTCACCGAACCGGACATTGGTGTAGGTGCAGCGAAGGTCTGAAAAGTCCGCTTTGTTGTCCTTCAAATCTGGTGCGGCGAACGACTGGTTCAGTGATCTACGCGCGTTCAATGGTAGCGTTACGCCTTACCCATCTCAGCCAGACACCCCCTCCCCCTGCTTCAACCGGCTTTCCAGCCCGTCCAAATCATCCACCACTGTATCGAGTCGATCTCTATCGCCACCATCGATTTCCTCAATTTGCATCTCAACCTGGTCGACAAAGCTCATTTCCATCTGCCGTTGCTCCTCTTCAACAACGGCTTGAACAGCTTTTGAGTTTTTCTTGGTGGGCGGCACAGATATACCTGAGCTGATCTCTTTTGAGCCAAATAGACGCTCATCATGCGCATTGGGCTCCGCATTCGTTCCAGCTTGGCTCGGGCCCCGCTTTGACCCGCAAGAATCTGGCACGTGCGCCTTACCGCCACCTCCGCCCATCACTGGAAACGGCAACTCACCCTTCTGCGCGCCATGGATCGCCGCAAACAGCCGATCATCAAAATACTGGATCCGTTTCGCTCGGACTGGCATCTGCGCATCCACGACCATGATAATTTCATCGAGCGGCAACCGGCGTGCTTCATCCTCAGGCAAGAGAGATGTTTCTTCTGTCCGCGTGGACTGACTGCGCCCCTCAAACGGATTCTTACCGATCGACCGCGACCGTGTGATGACCGTCTTCGTTGTCTTGCCCACGGCCTTGCTTAGCTCCTCAATGGTCTTTTCATCTGAGGGAGTGAGGTAAAGCTTTACGCCAGCGTTTCCCTGCAGCGCGCGGCGGGTGTTTTCACCATAGATTTCATCAAGGGCGGGGATGGTTTGGGTCACCACCGCCAGATGCCCGCGATAGGTGCGCAGAGTTTCAATGCTCTCGACCACAATGGGCATTTTGCCAAGGCGGTTGAACTCATCGAGCATGATCATCACGGGCCAAGGCTCATCTTTGCCCGGTTCCTTCTCTTGCATCGCCGAGAGAAGGTCCGAGAAAAACAACCGGATCAGTGGAGCAAGTGGCTTCACCATCAGGGGCTGCACGACCAGATAGACAGTGAACGGCTTTTTGCGGATCGTCCGGAAATCAAAGTCGGAAACCTGCGTCGCCTCGTCAATTGCAGGGTTCTGCCATTGATCCAGACCTGAGGTCATCAGCAGCGAGACATAGGAGGTCAGCGTGTCGTTGTTGGTGGACGCCAGC